>OFML01000042.1_pt1 | contig 136938 bp, 151 predicted proteins | sample 1541831 | NCBI WGS metagenome assembly OFML01 (sample SAMN04209237, study PRJEB22552) | human gut metagenome | biome: gut; material: feces | host: Homo sapiens | place: USA: Oklahoma | reverse complement strand
TCTTACATTAAATAGGCATGGTAAATTTACATTCCAATATGGTTAGATTATGAATGATACTGCTAATTATGTTATTTCTACTTGTAAAGAAAAATTTACATTCCAATATGGTTAGATTATGAATCTATCATAAATTTTCAATTCAATAGAACCATCTTTTATTTACATTCCAATATGGTTAGATTATGAATGGTTCTGTTGTTTTTTGGAGTGGTGTTCATTTCGCTATTTACATTCCAATATGGTTAGATTATGAATTTAGTGCATTAGTATTACTTGTACTGATTTCAATTATTTACATTCCAATATGGTTAGATTATGAATTTATAAAGAAAGGAGTGTTGATCTAAATGTTTTCTTTATTTACATTCCAATATGGTTAGATTATGAATATTAAGTATCTTATCTTGCCGGAGTTTCAAAAGAAATTTACATTCCAATATGGTTAGATTATGAATCCACAAGCCGGGTCGATACCCTGACGGACAAGGAAAATTTACATTCCAATATGGTTAGATTATGAATCCGTGAAATCAAAGTAATTGCTCTTAATAACAATTAAATTATAGCATAAGATAGTTGTATAATCTACGCCTTTTGTATTTATATAAAATTAATTTTATAAATTTTGTAAATGAGTTGTGTCAATCTCTGATGATTTTTACATAATTGAAATCGACAGATATGTTTATAGATATACGTTTTAATTCGCTTTAGAAGAGAACATTTTTTTCTTTTAACAAGTATAATGTATTATTGAAAGGAAGAATAAAAATGGATAAATTAAAAAAATGGTTACTTGATAATGAAGAATTTGATGAAGATGAAAAATATTTAGTTACTGTAAAAAAATACGAAATCAATGATTATAATATTTTAGAAAAGGTAGGCGAAGATATTAAACAAAACGATATCGTAATATGTAATATAGAAGAAAAACACTTAATAAGAACATTAGATTTTATTGATGGAATTTCTTTTGTATTAGATGTAGAACATGTGATTTTAACTAAAAATATACATTTGTTTGTACCAAAGAATATATGTTATAAATCTATTTCATAAAGAATCTCATTTACTAGAAATAAATTATAAATTTTATTTTGAATACAGTAAATAATTACGATATCAAACTGATTATTTAATGCTAAAGAATAACCAGCACTATTTAGAAGAAGCTCAAATTCGTCGATACTTAGCTCTAAAGCTAGACCTAAAGCAATAATAGTTTTTTTGGAAGGATGATATTGTGGATTTCTTAGCTTTGAAAATAATTTGGCATTAATATGTGCTTTTTTATAAATATATGAATCTTTCTTATTAGGATATTTATTATTTATAAAATAATACAATAATTCAATAAATGTATGAAAAGCAAAAGGATTTTCTTGAAGAAATTCCTTATTACTTTTCATTTTTATTTCTAATTTTTTTATATCTTCAATTATATTATTGATTGTCATTTTCTATAAAATTATCCAGTAAGTATTTTTTAAATCTATTAATCTGTTCTGCGTTACCAGATATTTGTATTATTCCACCAAATCCAATAATCCACGAATAAAATGTATTATTAATTATATGTTTAACTTGTACTCTATATATATTTTCATTGACTTGATAAGGATGAATATCTTTTCCAAATTTATCAATGATATTTGGATAAATCGATTCATGAAAATCAAGTTCTATTGTTTCTAATTCTCCTGCACTATACATATATGTAATATTTTTAAGCTTTTCATGGAAACATTGAAGATTATATTCGTCAAAGAAAAAGAAAGAATCTTCAATAATTTCGACATCTCTAATATAATCTAATCTGTATAACAAACAATCATTTGAATTTCTTGCTCCTTGACATAATAAATAATATTCATTATTTGAAAAGCAAGTATCTATTGGGGCTAATTCAACTCTTTTTGAAGAGTAGTTAACTTTAAGAGAAGGTTTTTGATAGGAAAAACGAATTTTTTTCTTTTGCTGAATAGCTTGTGCAATGACTTCTAATTCTTTGTAAAATACTTGATCATTTTCATTTTTGACAACATGTAAATTCAACTTTTTATTAAAATATGCTTGATAATGAATGCTAAACATATTTTGAATTCTCTTTTTATAATTTTCTTTAGTTTTTAGTGTGAAAAAGTTAGAACTATATACAAGATCAACAATTGCTTTTGCTTCCATTGTATCTAAAGAAGGATTAACAAAATAATAATAATCATTTCTACCTTCTCTATATGATTCGATAATAGTATCTTCATAATATTCATTATAATATTGAACATATTTTTTGATGAGACGATAATCTATATGAAAATCATATTGGAGTTCATATAATTTATCTTGAATATCTTTAACTGTCATGCTGTGTTTTTCATCACTGTTTTTTATGATTATATCTATTACAGCAATGAATTTTATATAAGAATTACTATCTTTATTTCTTTTCATTTATATCACCTGATTTCATACTAAGAGATTACTGCATTAAAGTCAATAATATATGCTTATATTAGCATATATAAATTTACATTATAGTTTATAATCACATTGAAGAGGTGAATAATATGCAAATAATGGTAACAATGACAGGAATATCGCATTTTATTGATTGTAAAGAATTAGAAGCAAATCAAGATGTAATTTTAAAAAAGGAACCAACAAATAAATATGATAAAGAGGCAATTGCTGTATATGTAAATGATACGATGCAAGTTGGATATATTGCTAATAGTACATTCACTGTAGCGAAAGGAACATATTCTGCAGGTAGACTATATGATAAAATAGGCAATGAAGCTAAAGCAAGAATTCTTGTTATATTTAAGGATGCTGCTGTTTTGGTTATACAAAAAGATGGAGAAGATTTTCATGATTATTGAAAGAATGAAAATGCGAAAATTTAAAGAGATTTTACTTATAGATTGTGAAAATGTAGGTTATCAAATACCATTGAAATTACCTAAGCATACATATATATATTTGTTTGTTAGTGATTCTTTTGTTATCGAAAAGTTAAAACAGAATATAAGTGATTTTCAAAATCAGGTAGAAATAGTAGATATATGTCATTTGATAAAAAAGCATTCTTCTAAGAATGCTATGGATTTTTGCATAGTTTCTAAATTAGCACAAATTATTAAACATATCTCAAAGAAGCAAAAAATAGTTATTATTTCTAAAGATAAAGGTTATGATGTTGCAATTGAATTTATCAAAAGTGAATATAATAGGCAAATAGAAAGATATGCTTTACCAGTTGCTTGTTATTTTCATATAGATACTCATGTTGCAAAAATACTTTCTCAATTAGATGAAAAAACATTAAAACTTATTTCACAACATCACTCAATGTTTGGCTTGAAAAGGGTTTTAACAAAAAAGCAAAAGAAAATATTTATTTTTGACCAATTCACTGAATCTATTTCAAATATTAAGATATTTATTGAATATGATATTTATGATCAGTGCTTTTCATTATATTATTCAGGAAATGTTAAAAAAAGATATCAAACACTACAAGAGGCAAAATATGATTTCAACACACTTGTTCAAGAAACAAAACAGAAATATGAAAAATATTATTCCAATGAATTGCTAAGAAAAGCGAAGAAATTGAATATCCATCCTTATATTGAAGAAGCGTATTTAAAAAACAAACCATTACAAGAATGTTTAATAAATCACTTTGGTATTAAAGAAGGAGAACAATTATTCCAATCGTTTATTAATTAAAATAAAAGATACTTTCAATTTAAAAGTGAAAGTATCAACATTAATTCCGATATTCGGTAAGATTATGAAGAAATTATAAATAAAGTATAATTTACATTCCAAAATGGAAGATCCCTTTTATTATTATATCACAAAAGAGAATATAATTGTACAACTTATTTAATCAAATAAAATATTATCCTTATATGTTATTTATAATTAATATACACCTTATACATTATTTATAATAATATTGATAAGACAAAATGTAAGCGCTATGATAAGACAAAATGTAAGCGCTATACTTAAAGTGAAGAAAGGAGGAAAAACTAATGTATAATATGAAATTAGATTTTATTTTAGAAAACAATGTTATTCCTGATGATATTAATAGAGTATTTGTTAGTTATATGAAACATTCATTGGAAATGTACAATGAAGATTTATACAAGAAATTGTATGAAGATGACCATCGAATAATAAAATCATATACTTTTTGTACAAAAATGCATTCTTTAAAATTTCAAAACGGATTTATTTTTCTAGCCAATAATTCTTTTTCGGTTGAATTAACTGATTATAATTTTTCAGAACTGTTAGAGTTATACAATGCTTTTTTAAAACAAAAAAAATCAAATCAAAAATATTCGATGAATAGAAATTCGATGGAATTAAAAAGAATATCTTTATTGCCATTGAAAATGCCAGATGAAAAAGATGTTATTATTAAAATGGAAAGTCCTTTAGTTGTTAGATATATCCATGATGGTTTGGAAGAATATTTAACTTTGAATGATGATAAATTCGAAGAAGTTCTTAATTTAGTCACTGAACAAATGTTAATTTCATTAGGTTTTAACAATCCAAAAATTCATATTGTTCCTTTAAAAGCAAAAAAGACAGTGATGAATTTGTACAAGCATAAAGCAAATGCTTCATTGGGTTTCTTTAAAATAACTGCTGATCCATTATTTATATCTGTTTTATTACAGACTGGAATAGGAAGTCGCAGGTCAATTGGTGCAGGAAAATTTAAGATTATAGGTTAGAAAGGAGGCGAGTTTATGCAAGATGATTACATAACAATTTTAACGAATGATTATTTGAAAAATAGTGGTATTGTTGGAATGATGACTTTATTAAAAAGTGATGATGCAGCAATAGAAGGACAGGAGTATTTCGTTGAAGGAAACAAATTGATCATTAAGAAGGACTATTTACTAAATGCTGATTTGACTCAATTATATTTTAACTGTATGATTGAACGTTTTGAAAAAGATACAACTATTTATAGAATTAATCAAAAAATTAAGAACATGCTTAATAATAAAGATAAAATAAGTGATCCAAGCTTTGAAAAAGTTGTTAAAGAAGATATTGTTTTTATTTCTGAAAAACTTGCTTCTGCTAGTTTTAAAACAGGAATAGATACTATTAAAGGCAAAGTAGAAGATATTCAAATTTATTATGATGTTATAAATAAGTCATTTAAAAATCAACCAATTGATAATGAGTTACTTAATCAATTAAAACAACTTCAAATGTTTTTAAGTAGTCCATTAGTAAATGAAACACTGTGTTTTAAAAATATCATTTATAAGTATATAAATAAATTTTGGAATAGAAGTTTTTTACTTAGAAATAATGCTAAAAAGGATATGAAAGAATGTTTTGAAAATGATTTTGTTGCTCCTTTGAAAGAATATTTAAAATTAGATAAAAGTAAAATGAAAGACCAATGTGTTGATTGTGGTAATCCAATTAATAACAAGACAGGTGTTTCTATATCATTTATGAATGATTTTGCTGATGATCTTGTGAGAAAAAGATCAGCATTATATAACTTCAATGTTGATATGAATTTATGTCCAATATGTACATTTTTATATGCTTTAACACCATTAGGATTTATCAAATATCATAATGATTTTCTATTCTTTAATGATAATAGTAGTATTCAAAAATTATGTAATTCAAATTCGTATGGTGGAAAGAATAATGAAGATGAAGTTAAAGAAAACTCTAAACTAGAGGGAAAATATTATAAGATTTATCAATATATTGAAAATGCTATTCTATATTCAACAAAAGATAATATTAATCGTAATATTCAGGTTATTACAAGGAAAACACTAGATAATGGTGAAATAAGATATGAATTTGATATTTTAGATGGATATTTAATTAAGACTTTAAATCATAAAAGAATCAAAAAAAATTTAGAATATTTTGCAACTGTTAATGTTATTAAGATGAAGGATGAATATTTGAGTTTATTTAAAGAAGTTTTAATAAGATTTTTAAGCAAAAGGAACTTTTATGATTTGATTGATTTATTAATTAAGCGAAATCTAGAAAATTCTAATGATTATTATTTGATTGTTTATGCTAGAAAAGTTTTAGAAATTCAGTATTTAACGAATGGAGGTAAGAATATGAACTACGTATATTTTGCAACAAGAGATGGTAATGATTTAAGAAATAAACTATCTCAACTCAAAAAAGGAGATAATGTTGATGAAAGTTTTAGAGGAACAGTCTACCAATTAACAAATGCATTACGTGTAAATAATAAGAAAAGGTTTTTAGATATTATTATACGTTTATATACTACATTAGGGGCTCCAATCCCTCAAACGGTTTCTTCTATTATATCTAATGAAAATGGAGAAGAAATTGCATATGCATTTTTACTTGGTTTAAAAGGTGCATTCTATGATTCAAAAAAAGAACAGGAGGATATAGCAGATGAATAGAAATGGATTAACAATTTCAATGATTTTTGCAGCAGAAAGTGCAAATTTTGGTGAAGGAATAGGAAATTTAACAGTTTTAAAGAAATACTCAAGAGGAGATAAGAACCAATATACATATATTTCAAGACAAGCCTTGAGATATAATATTATTCAACAATTAGGTTGGGACAATACACCTGTGTCTAATGAGTCAGGGGTAGTACAATTTGCGGCTGATGCATCAATTGAAAAATATCCAGAAGTGGATTTATTTGGATATATGAAGACAGTTTCTAAAAAGGATGATGCAGCAGGAGGTGCTTCAACACGTTCAGCAGTTGTGAGACTTAGTAATGCAACCTCTTTAGAAAGTTTTAATTCTGATTTGGATTTTTTAACAAATATGGGATTGGCTAAACGTAATGGGTTTGATAATGCTATTGCTCAAAGTGAAATTCATAAATCATTGTATGCTTATACAGTAACTATTGATTTAGATCGTGTTGGCGAAGATGAAATGATTTCTCTACCAAATGAAGAGAAAGCTTCAAGAGTGGAACAACTTTTAAGAACGATTATGTTTTTATACAGGGATATAAAAGGAAGAAGAGAAAATTTATCACCATTATTTGTGGTGGGAGGTGTATTCAATCGAAAAAATCCTTTCTTCTCTAATGCATTGATTATGAATGATGGTATTTTAAATGTTGATTCTCTCAAAAGTATTATCACAATGATGGGTGAAGATGCGAATTATGTGAAAGTTGGTTTGGTTAAAGGTGTTTTTTCTAATGAAGACATACTTGAATCAGAATTAAAAGCAAATGGTGTAGGAGAAACTTTTGAATCTATAATTTCTGATATGAAAGAATATTATGAATAAAGCTATACGAATTAAATGTAAACAGGAGTTGGTGAATTTTAAAAAACCAACATCATTGCTTATTAAAGAGACATATCCTTTACCACCTTATTCAACAGTTATAGGGATGATTCATAAGGCGTGTGATTTTCATGAATATCATGATATGCAAATTAGTATTCAAGGAAAGATAGGATCACATGTTTCTGATTTATATACACGTTATGCTTTTAATCAAAATACAAAATATGAAGATGGAAGACACAATATATGGTTTGAATATGAAAATCAAAAATACGGGATCACAAAGGGTATCGCTCATACTGAATTGATTTCACAATTAGAACTGGTCATTCATATTATCCCTAAAGAAGATGAATTTGAAATTATTTATCATGGATTAAAATATCCAAAGTATTATTTGTCTTTAGGAAGACATGAAGATTTGTTAAATATTGAACAAATAGAAATTGTAGAGCTACAAGAAGTTAATAAAGCTACTATTAAGTTGGAACAATACGTCCCTATAAGTTTTATGAATAATATTGAGTTCTTTGATGCAAATACTACACAATATTTTTTGCCAAAAAAATATATAATTAAAAAGAATGGGAAGAGAATTTGGAAAGATAAAATCAAAGTAAAGTTAATTTATAAAAAACATCGAATAAGAAAAATAACTAAACCTATTGTTTGTGATCAAGACGAATATACAGTATTTTTAGCTTAGGGTTTGGCTATATAGCCAAACCCTTTTTAAAGGAGAAGATAAGATGACTTTTTATGCAAAATCTCATCCACTTATGACATTGGATGAACATACTCAAATGGTAGAAAAGAAATATGATGATTTATTGGAAACAATGAGATTATATTTTAGTAATGATGAAATTAAAATGATTAAAATAGCATGTCATTACCATGATATAGGCAAAATTAATCAAATTTTTCAAGAAAAATTACAAGGAAAAATAAATAAAAATAATGAAGAAATACCTCATGGTTATCTAAGTATTTTATTGTTAAATTATGAAAATATGATAAAAATACTAAATAATAAAGAATGTTTTGAAATAGTTTTAAATGCTATTTTTTATCATCATAAACGGAATGATCAAGAAAATGAAAAAATCGAGAAATTTGCTAAAAATTATTTCCAAAAAAATATAAATCAATATTATGGAAAAGAAATTGAATTAGAATTAGAGAACTTACAAGAAATTTATAATCATTACAAGAAACCTTTTATGGATAATGATTTCTGGTATCAATATGTGATTGTAAAAGGTATTCTTAATAAATGTGATTGGTGTGCTAGTGCAAGCATTGATGAGGAAATTCCAATAGAAGTAAAAGGTGAGGAATCAATCAATAATAAAATAGTAGAGCGTTTTCATTCGTTAAAACCTCTTCAACAGTTTATGAAAGAACACCGTAATGATAATGTTGCTTTAATTGCTAGTACTGGAGGCGGAAAGACTGAAGGGGCTTTGCTATGGTTAAATGATGAAAAAGGTTTTTTTACACTACCTATGAAAGTATCAGCGAATAGTATCTTTGAACGAATTAAAGAATTTTACTTAAGTAATGTTGCTATATTGCATAGTGATTGTTTTCGTTTTTATGAAGATGAAAAAAATATATACTTAGATGAAATTGAACAAGCTGAACATGATAAATTGATAAACTATCAAATTGCTAAGAATTTATCTTATCCTTTAACAGTTTGTACAATTGATCAGATTTTTAAATTTGCATATAAAACATTAGGAACTGAACATATTTTAGCAACAATGCGTTATAGTAAAGTTATTGTTGATGAATTACAATCATATTCTCCTGAGTTACTAGCGACAATTATTTATGGACTTCAATTAATTCATAAGATTGGAGGTAAATTTGCTATTATCACAGCAACCTTACCAAAATTTGTACTAGAAGATTTAAAAGAATGTCATGTTCAATTTCAATCATTTCAACATGACATACCAGATAGACATAAAATAGAAATAATTGATAAAGATTTAAAAGAAGATGTAGAAAAAATTAAAGAAGTATCAAAACATAAAAAGGTTCTTATTATCTGTAATACAGTTGCAAAAGCTCAAGAAATATATCAGATGTTTCAGGATAATAAAACCAATGTTTATCTTCTTCATTCTCGTTTTTTAAAGAAAGATAGAGAACTTATTGAAAGAAAAGTTATCAATTTTTCAAATGGTAATGAAAATGGAATTTGTATCTCAACACAAATTGTGGAAGCAAGTTTAGATATTGATTTTGATGTGTTATATACATATATGTCTTCAGTAGATAGTCTTATTCAACGTATGGGAAGAATATATAGAAATAGAAGAAACGATAGTCATGAAACAAATATTTATATTTATACTAAACGAGATGGAATTGGAGGTGTATATGATCCTGAAATATTTAAAGAATCTCTGCAAGCCATAAGGAAGTATAATCATCAGATATTCTTAGAAGAAGAAAAATTAAAATGTATTGATGAAGTTTATGATATTAAAGGAATTAAGGAACTTAATTATTATAATAGATATAGAAAAAAACTCGAAAATTTGAAGGGAACTCGTCCTATGGAATATGATTCTAAAGATGCAAATGATAAATTTAGAGATATTCATAGTGTTAAATTGATACCTGATATTATTTTAAATAAACATTTAGATGAGATTATGCAAATAGTAGATGAATTAAAAGAAGGAAAGAATAAGAATAAGTTAGTATTTGCTTTGGATGAATATTGTATAAACTATAATTTGTATAAACCAATTTATAAATATGAATATATAGATCATCAAAGTTTTGTTGAAGGAGCACAGATATATTTAACACATTGTTTATATGATTTTGATGAATTTCTTTTACAAGGACAAGGTCTGATTATTGATAAAAAACAAGATGATGAACAGTTTGTTTAGGAGGTATGATAATCTTGAAAGAAATATCTGGGACAATGTATTCATATAGTTATTTATGTGATAGAAAGTTGTGGCTTTATTCAAAAGATATAGTTATGGAACAAGAAAGTGAATATGTAAGTATGGGGAAGATTATTGATGAAGAAAGTTATAAAAGAGATAAAAAACATTTGTATCTAGATGATTTGGTTTGTATTGATATAGTACGACAGAATGTTATATGTGAAGTTAAGAAAAGTTCTTCACAAAAACAAATGGCTATTCATCAATTGAAGTATTATTTATATTTGTTAAAGAAAAAAGGAATAAAAGCAAGTGGAGAATTACTTATACCAAAAGAAAATGTTAAAGAAAAAATTAATTTTGAGGATGATGATGTAAAGAATATCGAAAGACAATTAAATAGAATAAGTGAAATATGTAGTCAACAAAGTCCACCAGAGATTATTAATAAAAAAATCTGTAAAAAATGCGCATATTTTGAATTGTGCTATATTTGACAAATGCAACAGTCATATTATATTTTTACAAGTGGTGAACTACATAGAAAAGACGATTCACTTATTTTAATAAATTCTGAAGGTAAAAAGTATATTCCAATTGAAAGAGTTTATGATATATATGTTTTTGCAACTTTAACTATCAATACCACTTTGCTATCATTTCTATCTCAAAAGAAAATTAGTATTCATTTTTATAATTATTATGATTTTTATATAGGTTCATATTATCCAAAAGAAACATTAGTTTCAGGAAAATTATTAATTAACCAAGTAGAGAAATATCAAAATTATGAAGAACGTATGTTTATAGCACAACAATTTATTGAAGCAGCAAGTTATAATATATTAAGAAATTTAAAATATTATAATAATCGAGAAAAAGATTTAACTAGCTATATAGATGAGATTGAAGAATTAAGAAAACAAATATATTTAACATATGACATTAAACAGTTAATGGGCGTTGAAGGGAATATAAGAAAGTTATATTATAGTGCATGGCCTATCATCATCAATCAGAAAATAGAATTTGAGAAACGTGTAAAAAGACCGCCAGATAATTTAATTAATACACTTATTTCTTTTATGAATTCAATTATTTATACAAAAACATTGTCTGAAATATATAAAACTCAATTAAATCCTACAATTAGCTATTTGCACGAACCGTCTGACAAAAGGTTTTCATTATGTTTAGATGTTTCAGAGGTATTTAAACCATTAATAGTTGATAGAACAATATTTTCTTTATTGAATAAAAATATGATTACAGAAAATGATTTCTATACTGATGATGGAGGATATTATAGGATGAAAGAATCATCAATAAAAAAAGTGATGAAAGCTTTAGAAGAGACTTTGTCTAGAACAATCAAACATAAAGATTTAAATAGAGATGTATCTTATAAACATCTTATCAGATTAGAATTATATAAATTAATTAAACATATAATAAATGAAAAAAATTATGAAGGATTTAAAATATGGTGGTAATATGTATCTAATAGTAGTATATGATATTAAGCAAGAGGGTAATTATTCTAAAAGGCAGAGATTTGTATTTAAAACGTGTAAAAAATACTTAAGACATATACAAAATTCAGTATTTGAGGGTGAATTGGATAGAGCACAATATGCTGCATTAACTTTTGAATTAAAAAAATATTTAGAAAAAGATGTTGATTCATGTTTAGTATTTTCCGGAAGAAGCAATGTATGGATGAAAAAGGAGTTTATAACTAGAAAGCAAGACGAAGATGATCAGTTTTTGTAAGAAATTAAAAATAGTCGAACTCCATTATGTAAAAAATATTGGAGTTCGACAGGATATATTTCTATAAATAAAAAATATATTTTGTTTTTATCATTAAAATATGGATACTGTTGGAATAGAATGTTATAATGTAATTGTTTCTTATCAATAATTTTGATATTTAACGGATATATAATCTAACCAGAAATTGGAATGTAAACATAATAGAACCAACAATAATCGTTCCAATAAACAAAATATATAATCTAACCAGAAATTGGAATGTAAACTACAATTCGAGGAATTAAACTAACACCAATCATAAATATATAATCTAACCAGAAATTGGAATGTAAACTATTTCTTACGAAACTCAGTAGCAAGCCAAGTCATGGATATATAATCTAACCAGAAATTGGAATGTAAACTTTAATGCGAGTATAGCGACTAGCAAGAGTCTTAACAATATATAATCTAACCAGAAATTGGAATGTAAACGCTCATAACTCTTTACACCATCAAAGTTAAACAAAAATATATAATCTAACCAGAAATTGGAATGTAAACCTATCTCTAAATACATTATATCATATTGACATCATGATATATAATCTAACCAGAAATTGGAATGTAAACATAAACAAATATAAATAAATCATAAGCCACCTACCTCATATATAATCTAACCAGAAATTGGAATGTAAACATTTAATGTAAGAGCCTGCCTAACAGCCTTAGGAAAGATATATAATCTAACCAGAAATTGGAATGTAAACTCATTAAAACCACCACCACTATGCTCAACAAGTTCAATATATAATCTAACCAGAAATTGGAATGTAAACAAAAGACGCGTAACATTCTTATAGTTATACCAACATATATATAATCTAACCAGAAATTGGAATGTAAACCCAAATGTAATATTTTTATTCCTAATTGACCTAAAATATATAATCTAACCAGAAATTGGAATGTAAATGTATTCTTTTTCTGAACCTTCACCATTAAATGTTTTCATATATAATCTAACCAGAAATTGGAATGTAAATGAATTCCAAGTGCTTCTATTGTCTAAAACACCTTGCATATATAATCTAACCAGAAATTGGAATGTAAATGAAGATGACCTCGTTAATGATCCGATGGGTGATGAGATATATAATCTAACCAGAAATTGGAATGTAAATAATGTTGGCACAACTCTATAGCCATTTTCATTTTCGATATATAATCTAACCAGAAATTGGAATGTAAATCAGGAATTTCCTCAAAATACAAAGAAACACCATCCAAAATATATAATCTAACCAGAAATTGGAATGTAAATCTCTTAAAATCACTATTCATCAGCATGTTATCTCTTATATATAATCTAACCAGAAATTGGAATGTAAATAAAGTTGTTAATTGGAGACAGAAGCATAGACTCATTTATATATAATCTAACCAGAAATTGGAATGTAAATACGAGATTAAATCTAAAATAAACATTGAACATCTAGATATATAATCTAACCAGAAATTGGAATGTAAATTTGTCTTAATTGCTCTTACTCCTGCGGCTTTACACCATATATAATCTAACCAGAAATTGGAATGTAAATACAACATGGCTAAATGGTGAGCGTTGGAATGATGAAAATATATAATCTAACCAGAAATTGGAATGTAAATAGATGGAAATTGATGTTCTCATTCAAACATTTAAAAATATATAATCTAACCAGAAATTGGAATGTAAATTTATTCCAGTTGTTACTGTTATAGCATCACTCATTAATATATAATCTAACCAGAAATTGGAATGTAAATGTGTGTGATTCGAGTTGGGAGGCTGTAAACGATTTAATATATAATCTAACTAGAAATTGGAATGTAAATTTCTTTTAAATCGGTGAGCAATCAACTATAAAACGATATATAATCTAACCAGAAATTGGAATGTAAATATATTAGCGTAAATGAATATATTAATTCAAAAATGCCGTATATAATCTAACCAGAAATTGGAATGTAAATCATAATCTTGAGCAAAAGATGAGACAAAATGACCAGGTATATAATCTAACCAGAAATTGGAATGTAAATATGGTATAGGCGTGATCCTCTACCCTGGAGGATTTGGTATATAATCTAACCAGAAATTGGAATGTAAATGTAGAAAGTTTTTCAAAAACAAAGGCACAACTTGTATGTATATAATCTAACCAGAAATTGGAATGTAAATTTTGCACATAGAGAAAGGAATTATCACGTCTAAATGGTATATAATCTAACCAGAAATTGGAATGTAAATTCAAGAAAAGTAACAGAATAATCATAATCAGGAACAGGTATATAATCTAACCAGAAATTGGAATGTAAATGATGGTAAAACATTAAAACAAATAGCAAATTATTTCCAGTATATAATCTAACCAGAAATTGGAATGTAAATTATCATCAATTTGGCTATTACTCAAATGTTCAATAGGTATATAATCTAACCAGAAATTGGAATGTAAATTTGATGGATATGGTAAACAGTTTACAAATGCTAATAGTATATAATCTAACCAGAAATTGGAATGTAAATCCAACCGTTATCGCAACTCATCAATGGTCGTATGATGTATATAATCTAACCAAAAATTGGAATGTAAATTCTAACATTCAAGATATTAAACTGAATGAAAATGAGTATATAATCTAACCAGAAATTGGAATGTAAATCTTTCAAAAACTGTAATATTACAGCATAAAGAAAAAGGTATATAATCTAACCAGAAATTGGAATGTAAATTTTTCAAGGGTTTATGTTACTAACGTGTTTCTATCAGTATATAACCTAACCAGAAATTGGAATGTAAATTGAATATATTACAAATTCATATCATGTTAATGTAAGGTATATAATTTAACCAGAAATTGGAATGTAAATTAGTATCATATGGGATTAAATCGAAATATACATCTTGCGTATATAATCTAACTAGAAATTAAAATGAGAATTTGTTTAACTGTCTTTTGAAATTGTAAACACGATGTAACTCAGTTACTTATTTAAGTAACTGGGTTTTCTTTTATAGATTAATCCATTATATATGTTTATAATGCAAGTAGGGAGTGAGATAAAAGATGAGAATAAAAGATAATGAAGATCTGTTAATTTTACAAATAGAATTTGAAACATATGAAGAAAAAGAAAAAGTCTTAACATTAATCAATACAATGAATACAAAAATTATTGGCTATAAAAGAGATAAAAAATATTTTATACAAATAGAATCTATCTATTATATAGAATTAATCGATAAAAAAACATTCATCTATACAAAAGAAGAATGCTATGAATCACCATTATGGCTCTATCAAATAGAAGAACAATTAGATCAACAATTTATCCGTGTCAATAAATCAACGATATTAAACATGAAATATATCAAAAGTTTAAAAGCAGATATTGGCTCAAGAATTATCGTCTATTTAGACAATCAAGATCAAGTTCTTGTATCAAGAACTTATGCTAAAGAATTTAAGAAAAGATTAGGAGGAGAATAGAATGGAACAATTAATAGAAATTATGATTAATATTATCAAAAAATCAGCACTGCCATTTATTGTTTCTACAATGCTACTTACAATTATAGGAAGTTTTATCGGAAAAGATATGTCCACAATATCTACATTATGTACTCCTCAAGGAATTCCTTTTACAAGTTTATTTCAATTAATAGGATTAAGTATCATTATAGGAATTATTAATACTATCTTTGATTTATCAAATACTTTAAAAAAAATAAGACTCATTTATCAAATCATTATACGTATTTTTTTCATCATTATCATTATTGTCATTTTTGTGAGTCTATTTGATTGGTTTCCATTTTATGATATTCATGCATGGCTTGGATTTTTCATCTCATTTGGTTTATGTTTTGGTATATCAATGTTGTTAAGTTTATATTTTACGCATAAAAAAGATCAAGAATATGAACAGTTATTAGAAAAATATAAAGAAAGAAGGCAATAAAATGAATGCTATTGAAGTGAGAGGGATTTCTCAATCATTTTTGCAAAAAGAAGTTTTAAATAATATATCTTTTGAAATTCAAAAGGGAGAGATTTTTGGATTGTTAGGGCCTTCTGGGGCAGGAAAAACAACGCTTATCAATATTATTATAGGACAAATAAAACCTAATAATGGAAAGACTTTTGTATTAGGAAAGAATTCGTTAGAACTATCAAGAAAAGATTATACACAGCTAGGTTTAGTGCTAGACCAACTTGGATTATATGAAAGATTAAGTTGTATGGATAACCTTCAACTCTATGCTTCACTTTATCAATTAGAGAAAAGTAAAATTGAAGAAGCATTGAAATATGTTCAACTTTTTGATGATAGAAAAAAGACAGTCAATGAATTATCGAAAGGTATGAAACAAAGATTAATTATTGCACGAGCAATTATGCATCATCCTCAAGTCCTTTTTTTAGATGAACCAACATCTGGATTGGATCCAGCGACAACTTTAAAAATTCATGAACTTTTATTAGAACTCAAGAAACAAGGAACAGCTATTTTCCTTACTACTCACAATATGGAAGAAGCATCATCATTATGTGATCGGGTAGCTTTGTTAAATGAAGGACATATTATTGAATGTGATACACCAGTTGCCATATGTTCACGTTATAATCAACTTAACACAGTTACAATTACAACTAAAGATCATCATCAATATACAATTCAAAATAACAAAGAAAACGCAAAAGTTCTTTTTGAGGAAATGCAGACTGAAAATATTTTGTCTATTCATTCTTCTGAACCAACTTTAGGCAGTGTCTTTATTTCACTCACAGGAAGGGAGTTGATTTAAATGAGTTATCATGTTATAAAAGCAATATTTATAAAACAATATAAAGATACCTTAAAAAATATTAGTATTCTTATTCAACTTATAATGTTTCCAGCAATTAGTATTGTGATGACATCCTCCATTCAAGTATCAGAAATTCCTAGTCAATATTTTGTGATTCTCTTTGCAACAATGTATGTAGGGATGACACCGATTATCATGATTTCTAATATTATGGGAGAAGAAAAGGAAAAAGGAAGCTTGAAAATGTTAATGATGTCTAATGTCAAACCGACTGAATACATTTTAGGAGTGAGTTTGTTTGTCATGGTAGGTTGTCTCATTGGTTTATTTGTGATGGCAATGGTAGGAGGCTATCGTGGAATAGAACTAATAACCTTTGTAGGCATTTGTAGTTTGGGTATGTTGACATCTATTTTTTTAGGCAGTGTGATTGGTATTGTTGCTAAAGATCAAATTGCATCTAACTCTTTATCTGTACCGGCTATGCTTATTTGTTCATTTGTACCTATGCTTTCTATGTTTAACGAAAATATTCGTCATTATGGAGGCTTCATTTATACACAACAAATTAATGAACTTTTAACGCATAGTCCAATCACTTCATTTTCATTACAACCTTTTGTTATTATATTTTTAAATATGATGGTATTACTTGGAATCTATATCTATGTTTTTCAAAAAAGAAAACTGTAAAATAAAAACGAATTGTTTATTGAGCAATTCGTTTAATCAAATAAAGTAAAACCTAAATAATAAACAAGTTCATGAAACATCTTTGTATTAAAACCATAACAAATACAATCATCCATTTCTCCATCCCAATCATTATTGAGCTGATCAAGTAAAGGTTGGACTTCTTCTTTTGTAATATCACAAGTGATATAAAATTCACTATGATCTTTTAATCCATCATATTCACGACTTGGAGAAATTGAAAAATTTGGATTGATATCTAATAATAAGTCTTTAATCATTTGAATTTCTTTATCATCTTCACTAGAAACAATAACATGTAATCTTGCAAACATTCAAAACACCTCTTTCATTTTTAACATTGTAACATAGTCAATAAGAAAATAAAATTCTCTTTCATGAGAAAAAATATAAATTTTTCTTTAATCTAATAATTTTTTTGTGTACGTGATTGCCAAATAATGCTAAAATAGGCGTGTATTCATGTAAGGAGTGATAAAGAATGATTAAAATTGGAATTGTTGGTTATGGAAATCTTGGACGTGGCGTAGAATGTGCTGTCACAAATAGTCCAGATATGGAATTAGCAGGGGTTTTTACGAGAAGAAAACCTGAAACAGTGAAAACTCATACAAATGTTCCTGTATATGAAATGGATAAACTTTATGAAATGCAAGGACAAATTGATGTATTGGTTTTATGTGGTGGAAGTGCAAATGATTTACCAACACAAACTGTTGAACTCGCACAATATTTTAATGTTGTTGATAGTTTTGATACACATGCAAAGATTCCTGAACATTTTAGTAATGTGAATGCTTCAAGTGAAAAAGGAAAACACATTAGTATTATTTCAGTGGGATGGGATCCAGGTTTATTTTCATTAAATCGTTTATATGGACAAGCTATTTTACCAAATGGTCAAGATTATACTTTCTGGGGGAAAGGTGTAAGTCAAGGACATTCAGATGCGATTAGAAGAATTGCAGGAGTTAAAGATGCAAGACAATATACAATTCCTGTTGAAGCTGCATTAGAAAGTGTTCGTAAAGGAGAAAATCCAACTTTATCAACAAGACAAAAACATACACGTGAATGTTTTGTTGTTGCAAAAGAAGGTGCAGATTTAAAAAGAATTGAAGAAGAAATCAAAACAATGCCAAATTACTTTGCCGATTATGATACAACAGTTCATTTCATTAGTGAAGAAGAATTAATGAGAGATCATCAAGGAATTCCTCATGGTGGAGTCGTTTTAAGAAGTGGTGTGACAGGTTTCAATCAAGAAAATAAACATGTGATTGAATATAAATTAACTTTAGATTCAAATCCAGAATTCACATCAAGTGTTTTGGTTGCTTATGCAAGAGCAGCATACCGTTTAGCTCAAGATGGACAATGTGGATGTAAAACTGTTTTCGATATTCCACCAGCATATTTACATGTGGAATCAGGAGAAGAATTACGTAAGAAGTTATTATAAAACTCGCTTAGCTGCGAGTTTTTTGTCGGAACCGGCTATGAAAAAATAAAAATAGATGAAATTGTGAAAAAAGCAAGGAGATATGACGAAAAAACTTGTCGTAAGGCTAGAAATTATATTATAATAGCACTGTATTATGAATATGAAAGTCAGGAAGGTAGATATTATGGATAGAAAAGTAGGAACTATTTCAAGAGGTATTCGTTGCCCAATCATTAGAGAAGGTGATGATTTAGCAAAAATCGTTGTTGATAGTGTAACAGAAGCAGCATATAGTGAAGGGTTCATGTTAAGAGATAGAGATGTTATTTCAATTACTGAATCTATCGTTGCAAGAGCACAAGGAAATTATGCTTCCATTCAAGATATTGCTGATGATGTGAAAGCTAAATTAGGTGGGGAAACAATCGGGGTTATTTTCCCAATTATGTCACGTAACCGTTTTGCAATCTGTTTAAAAGGAATTGCAATGGGAGCAAAGAAAGTTGTTTTAATGTTAAGTTATCCAAGTGATGAAGTTGGAAATGCTTTATTAACATATGATCAATTAGATGAAGCAGGAATCAATCCATATAGTGATATTTTAACATTAGAAAAATATCGTGAATTATTTGGTGGTAATAAACATGAATTTACAGGTGTTGACTATGTTCAATATTATTCAGATATTATTACTGAAGCTGGAGCTGAAGTTGAAATTATTTTTGGAAATCATGCTCAAGAAATCTTAAAATATACAGATTGTGTTTTAACATGTGATATTCATACACGTGCCAGAACAAAACGTTTATTAAAAGCTGCTGGCGCAAAAGTTGTTTGCGGCTTAGATGATATCTTAACAGCACCAGTAAATGGAAGTGGATATAATGCAAAATATGGTTTATTAGGATCAAATAAATCAACAGAAGATATGATTAAATTATTCCCAAGAGAATGCCAAGATTTAGTAGAAAATATTCAAAAAGAAATCTTAGAATTAACTGATAAACATGTAGAAGTTATGGTTTATGGAGATGGAGCTTTTAAAGATCCTCAAGGGAAGATTTGGGAATTAGCTGATCCAGTTGTTTCTCCAGCTTTTACAAGTGGACTTGTTGGGACTCCAAATGAGTTGAAATTAAAATATTTAGCTGATAATGATTTTAAAGATTTAAGTGGTAAGGAATTAAGAGATGCCATTGCGAAAAGCATTAAAGAAAAAGATGATAATTTAGTAGGAAATATGGCATCTCAAGGAACAACTCCTCGTCAATTGACTGACTTGATTGGATCTTTATGTGATTTAACAAGTGGTTCTGGAGATAAAGGAACACCTATTGTATTGGTTCAAGGATATTTTGATAATTTCACAGATTAAGGAGAAGAAGAATGAAACAAGATATGATCGTAATTTTAGATTTAGGGAGTCATCATAATACAAATATTGCTCGTTGTATTAGAGATTTAGGTGTTTATAGTGAAATTAAAGCTCATGATATTACTGTAGAGGAATTAAAACAATTACCTAATGTCAAAGGGATTGTTTTAAGTGGTGGTCCTAACAATATCATTGATGGTAAAGAAATTGATATTGCTAGTGAAATCTATAATGCTGGTTATCCAATTATTTCTTTTGAACATAAGTTAGCTCAAGTTGATAATAGAACTTATCCAGCTAATGAAGAAGAATTAAAAGATATTTTATCTGACTTTGTTTTTAATGATTGTCATGCTCAAAAGAATTGGAATATGAAAAACTTTATTAATGATCAAGTGGAAATCATTAGAAAACAAGTTGGAGATAAAAAAGTTTTATTAGCTTTATCTGGTGGAGTTGATTCATCAGTTGTAGCTGCTTTATTAATTAAAGCAATTGGTAATCAATTAACTTGTGTTCATGTGAATCATGGATTAATGCGTAAAGGTGAATCTGAAAATGTTGTTGAAGTTTTCAAAAATCAATTACATGCTAATTTAGTATATGTAGATGCAAGTGAACGTTTCTTAAATAAATTAGCAGGTGTTGATGATCCAGAACAAAAACGTAAGATTATTGGTTCTGAATTTATTCGTGTTTTTGAAGAAGAAGCAAGAAAACTTGATGGTATTGAATTCTTAGCTCAAGGAACAATCTATCCTGATATTATTGAATCAGGAACTAAGACTGCAAAAATGGTTAAATCTCATCATAATGTTGGTGGATTACCAGATGATTTACAATTTGAATTGGTAGAACCATTATATCAATTATTTAAAGATGAAGTTCGTGCTTGTGGTGTTGAACTTGGTTTACCATATGAAATGGTTTATAGACAACCATTCCCAGGTCCAGGACTTGGTGTACGTTGCTTGGGAGCAATTACAAAAGAACGTTTAGAAGCTGTTAGAGAATCAGATGCTATTCTACGTGAAGAATTTGCAAAAGCTGGTTTAGATAAAAAAGTTTGGCAATATTTCACAATTGTACCTGATTTCAAATCAGTTGGTGTTAAAAATAATGCTCGTAGTTTTGATTATCCAGTTATCATTCGTGCAGTGAATACTGTTGATGCAATGAGTGCAACTATTGAACAAATTGATTGGGCTATCTTAACAAAGATTACTGATCGTATTTTAGCTGAAGTTGATAATGTCAATCGTGTATGTTATGACTTATCACCAAAGCCATGCGCGACTATTGAATGGGAATAAGAGAGAAAAACGCAATTTAGCCCGTATTTACGGGCTTTTTTTTATGCTCTCATACCCCGTGATACTGATATGATACTAAGGAAAATACTCTCTACTATTCTTTAGACGAAAAATAAAGTGGTTTTTTAGAATAAAAAAGAAAGGTTGTGATATGAAAAAAGCAGGAACAAAGTCCTGCAATATGTATAAGTTAATCTTTAGTATGTTTATGTAACCATTCTTCTCTGTCTCTATTGTTATAAAGATTAGAAGAATATTTTGGATAATTATATTTCCATTCTTCGTATTGTTCTTTGGTAATAACGCCATCCTTGAAGTTCTTAGATTCTTGTAGCCAATCACACAAAGATTCATAAAGTGCTTTATGTTTAAAGAATTCATCTCTATTAAGACGAATAATCGGTTCTCCATCATCTTCATCAATGATAAGTGCGTGGGAACGTTCTAATTGAAATAAAGTGTACATAGCACCATATACAGATTCGATATCAGGAATATCAATAGCCATTTCTGATACATCTAATCCATATGCAAGGCTTTCTATGACATCTTTCTTTGGTTTCTTCTTGTTTGACTCATATTGAGCGATACGGACATCTGCAGAACTGAAAGGGAAACCAAGACCTTGACCTAGTTCTTTAAGTGTCTTATTTCTAAATAAACGTATTTGTTTTAAGTTTGAACCTAGTGACATTATTATCAACTCCTTATCCCCATTATATCAAAGTTGTTACAATACGTAAACATAAACTTATACTAATTAGGTTAGTAAAATACAGAACACTAACTCAAAAAGGTTAATTTATCCTTGACAATAGTAAAGTGTTGTTATATTCTTTATGTAGACCTAACCCAAATAGGTTAGAGAGAGGAGGCGAGAGATATGGATAATTCATTTATGGATGCACATGAGATTGTCAGTGTTACTGGTATGTCAAAAGCTTATGCATATAAGTTAATCAAACAATTAAATGAAGAACTAAGTGCTAAGGGATTTGTTACCATCCGAGGAAGAGTTAGCAGACAGTATTTTCAAGAAAGAATCTATGGATTAGGAAAGGAGGCTTAGTATGCCAGTTTACAAAGATGAAGTAAGAGGAAGTTGGTTTGTTTCATTTTATTATGAAAACGCTCAAGGCGAAAAAAAGAAGAAAATGAAAAGAGGTTTTAAAACCAAAAGAGAAGCTGAGGAGTTTATTTCAAAGTTTAAATTGGTTAATGAAAGAGATTTGGATATGAAGTTTGATGAATTCATTGAAATCTATCTTAACGATTTATCAAATCGAATTAAAGAAAACACAATGATGACAAAAGTATATATCATCAATGATAAAATTCTTCCATTCTTTAAATTAAGAAAGATGAATGAAATTAAACCATCTCATATTATTGCTTGGCAAAATGAACTACTTGCAAGACGTGATGATGATGGTAATCCGTTCTCACCATGTTATATGAAAACAGTTCATAATCAATTAAGTGCTATTTTCAATCATGCAGTGAAGTATTATAACCTACGAGAAAATCCTGCAAGAACGGTTGGAAATATGGGGAAGGAGAAAACAAAGGAAATGGAATTTTGGACAAAAGAGGAATATTTAAAGTTCTCAGAGTCAATGTTAAAGAAAGATGGCGTTTATCAAGCGTTTGAAATGCTTTATTGGTGTGGATTAAGACTAGGAGAGATGTTAGCATTAACACCTGCAGATTTTAACTTTACGAAAGGTACAGTTCGCATTAATAAGTCATTACAAAGACTTAAAGGTAAGGACGTAATTACTGATCCTAAGACTGAAAAGAGTAATCGTACAGTACAAATGCCTAATTTCTTGGTAGATGAAATGAAAGATTATATTCATCGCTTATATGGGATTAAAAGAGATGAACGTATCTTCAACATCACAAAATCAGGTATGCATTATGAAATGAAACGTGGATGTAAGGAAACAAACGTGAAAAGAATTAAAATCCACTCACTAAGACATTCTCATGTCTCATTATTAATTGAAATGGGATTTAGTGCAGTTGCAATCGCTGATAGAGTTGGACATGAAAGTATTGATATTACTTATCGTTATGCTCATTTATTTCCAACTAAAGATAAAGAAATTGCATGTAAGTTAGATTTTGAAAGAGAGGGCGAAAACAATGACACAAAAGAGTAATGATGACCAAGGCAGATTTAGAAGTAAGACTTATGGCTTTAGATTATCACCTGAAGAAAATGATGTCTTAAATCGTAAAGTAGCACTTAGCGGAATGTCAAAACAAGATTACTTGATTGCTCATTTGGTTAATGAAGAAATTGTTGTTGAGGGTAATCCATATGTCTATCGTTCCTTGAAAAACGAACTTAACCATTTTACTGAAACAATGAAAGAAACCAAAGATTTACAAGAACTAGAACTTGATGAGTTAGAAGTATTGGAATACGTATTAAAATTAGTTATCGCAATGAAACATAAAAAAAGAGCACAATTCAAAACAGATATGGAGCCACGCCAATGAATCCACAATTAAATTCTGCTTTAAACTATGCTAAAGATAATTTTAAAGTATTTCCACTAAAAGTCAATTCTAAAAGTGGTCAAGTATGTAAATCTTGGAAAGAAGAAGCTACAACTGATATCAATCAGATCTATCAATGGTTTTCTAGCACCGACTATAATGTCGGTGTTAGAACTGGAGATGGATTGGTTGTTATTGATGTTGATAATAAAAATGGTGTAAATGGTTATAAGACAATTGAGAATTTCCTAAAGGATTTTCCTAGAACTAGAATTATTCATACTCCTAATAATGGATGGCATTTATATTTTCATGTAGATAGACCAATTGCCTGTAGAGTTGGGATATATGAAGGCATTGATATTCGTGGAGAGGGTGGATATGTTGTTGGTGCAGAGAGTGTTATTGATGGCACAAAGTATTTAGTAACTAGAGACCAACCGATATCACAAGCCAATGAGGCAGTGTATCAATTCTTAGAAGGTAGATATAAAGCAACAACAAAGACATTTCATAAAGATGAAGTCATTCAAGAAGGCAGAAGAAATGATTATTTGTTTAGGATAGGATGTTTTATGCAGCATAAAGGACTAAATGATGAATCTATTCGAGTTTGTCTTCATAAAGAGAATGAAATGAAGTGTTGCCCAAATTTAAGCATGAACGAAGTTAATCAGATTGTTGATAGTGTTTTGAGATACGAAAAAGGCAAACAATTGATGAGCAGGTAAAGGGGTGTGTAAATGGCAGTTGATTTATTAAAACAGATTGAAAAGAAATTGACACAACTAGAAAATAAGAATGAATTAAAAGATTATTTATTAATAGCATCAAGAAATCTTGAACATGAGGAACGTGAAGAAGTTAAAAGTAAGTTATTATCAATGGATCATTTAGGTAAATCATGGATTGATTCAATTGTTAAACAAATATCACGTGCACCTAGTGAATATATGATTATTGAAGAAATACTAAAGAAATATAAAATTATGTATTTAGAGGGACTTGGTCTTTATATCTATAATGGCAAGGTATGGAAGAAACAAAATGATAATTACATGATGAAAATTATTGGAAAGCAAATGGGAAAATGGAAGATCGGAAGTAAGACAAGTTCAGTATTGAAACAATTAAAAGCAGACTGTTATGAAGAACTTCAATTTAACTTATTGCCAGCCTTTAATTTTCTAAACTGCACTCTAGATTTAACAACTGGTCAAACTCATAAACACTCTGCAGATGATTTATGTTCAATCATCATGGAGTATGATTATGACCCAAAAGCAAAGTATACGGAATGGCATAAATTCGTTATGGATATTTGTGATGATAATGTAGAACGTTATGAAAGACTGCAGATGATGTGTGGTTATGTTTTAATGAGTGATTGCCACCTTCAAAAGAGTTTTATGTTATATGGTGAGGGTGCTAATGGCAAGAGTGTTTTCTTAAATGTTATTGAACAGGTGTTTAACAAAAATAATGTATCTTATGTTCAGTTAGATGGGCTAGGAGATAAATTTCAATTAATAGAACTCACTGATACGCTTTTAAATATTAGTACAGAATCGAAGGCAAATACAAATGGTGGAGAAGCCAATTTTAAGAAAGCAGTTGTTGGTGAAACTGTTTCTGCCTGTTATAAAAATAAAGATTTTTGTAAATTTAAACCGAGAGCTAAATTGATATTTGCATTAAATGAAATACCTTATTCAAAAGAAATCAATTATGGTTTTGTAAGACGATTATCTTACGTGAAGTTTGTAAACCAATATGTTGATGAACCTAAAGGAGCACATCAAAAGAAAGTCAATCGTAACCTAGAAAAAGAACTCATTACAAATCTATCAGGTATCTTTAACTGGTGCTATGAGGGTTATAAAAAGTTATGTGTCTTAGATAGGTTTCCAGACATTGAAGATGATTTAGATATGAAAGACTTCTTCTATGATATGTCTTCTCCAGTGTATTCTTTCTTTAAGGATATGGAGCCATTAAGGGAACGAACATTAACACGAGATATTTATTCTCTTTATGTGTCTTGGTGTAAAAATAATTATGTCGTTCCACAAGATATATCTAATTTTTCAAAACAGTTCTCAACTGTTTCTAGTGGTGTCTATAGATATATTGATACAACAAAAAATGTTAAATTAGATGATGAAAAAATCAAGAAAGTACATTTAAGAGGATATGAACCAATCTAAAATAAATTTATAAATATACCAGGTATATCGGTATACGCATATACCAGTACACCTGGTATATCTTGATATTTAATTACGAAATAATGATGTCTTAAAAATAACTAAAATCATGTCTCATTGTATTAGCAAGCAACGTATTTCGGGGATGAAATACACAAGTTAGGGTAGCCATAAAACCCACGAGAAAGGAGCTGAAGCTGATGGCAAGTAGAAATAATGAAATTAAAATTAGATTAAATGATGATGAATTGTCATTGCTAAATGACAAAGTCATCAAGTCAGGATACAGTCGTGAACGTTATATTCGTTCACTAATCAGTGGTATTGTTCCAAAAGAAAATCCACCACTCGAATATCATAAACTCATCAATGAGTTCAATCATATTGGAGTCAATCTTAATCAGTTGGTCAAGCAATTATATAATCAGCCAGTGCTGGAAAATGATGTCAGAACAGTCATCAATCATCTTGATGACATGATTGTAAGTCTTGATAGACAAGTGAGGTTACCAACGAAGTAATGGCAACAACACGTATATGGGCAGTCAGAACAAGATTAGACCATATGGTTGATTATGTATCCAATATTGAAAAAACAATAGCATTAGAAAGTGTGGTTGACTATGCAACAAATGAACGTAAAACTCTCGCAAAGGAATATGTTTCTTGTATCAATTGTTCTTATCATGACCCTTACTTTTCAATGGTCAATACCAAGAAACAGTTCAATGATGATAAACAGATTCTAGCATTTCATGCTTATCAGTCATTTGAAGCAGGAGAAGTTGATGCAGAGCTTGCACATAAAGTTGGTGTAGAATATGCCAAGAAATTATGGGGTGATCGCTTTGAAGTTGTTGTTGGAACACACTTAAATACTGAGCATATTCATAATCACTTTCTAATCAATGCAACATCATTTGTTGATGGAAAACGTTACTGCAATACAAACAAAGACATTCATAACATGAGAAATATTTCGGATGAGATTTGTAGAAAATATAATCTCTCTGTTATTGAAAATCCACAAAGAGGTGGCAAGTCAAGAGCACAATATTTCCATGAAAAGACATTAAAAGAAATGGTTAGAGAATCAATTGATTTTGCGATTAGTGTCAGCTTTACTGAAAAACAATTTCTAAATGAATTAAAACTTGCAGGATATGAAATCAATATTACTGATAAGAATATATCAGTAAAACATCCATGTCATAACAAGTTTATTCGATTAAAATCATTAGGAAAAAGTTATACAAATGAAAGATTGATGGAAAGGATTTTAGATTTAAATAAAGAAGAAAATCAAACAATCTATAGCAAGAAATGTTTTCAAATCAAACCATATTTTGAAAAAATGCATAAGGGAGAACTTGGAAAACTGCAACGATTGTTTCTTCATTATCAATATGTATTAGGTATTATTCCAAAGGATAATCGAATTAAACCTAAGTATAGTGAAGAACTTCAGGAAGCAATCAGGCATATTGATGAGATATCAAATCAAACAATTCTTATCTGCAGGAATGATATTAAATCAATTGATGAACTACAAGCTTATGTCAATAAAACAGAAACCGAATTAAATAATACGATTAAACAAAGGCAGGGTTATCGCAATCAGATTCGCAGGTGTAAAGATGAGGATGCTAAAAATATTCTAAAAGATAAAGCAAAAGCATTAACTCCTGATATAAGACGATTACAAAAAGAGATTGCCTTATGTCAGATGATTGAAAGCAGATCATTAGAAATGAATAAATTCTTAAATGAAATTGAGAAAGATAGGAGAACAAAACAACATGAAAGATATTGAATACAAAGAAGTTAATGGTTATTTATTTCCAAATTTAAAAGGACCTGAAGATGTAAAAGTAAACTCATATTTTGCAAGAATGAAAGTAAAATATTTAAAAGAAAATCATCAAGGACATTTGGTTTCGTTGATGGCTAATAATGAATTGTCAACTTATCTTGAACAAGTAGAAAAAGAAGCTAATGAAATGTATGATAGACTTGTTGAAGAATATAAAGCTAAATGGAATGTTACAGAAGAATTGAAAATGGAAAATCAAATGAAATGGGTTCAACTAATGAACAACATTGATAATGCTGTGAAAGAAGTCATTATGAATGAACTTATTTGTATTTAAAAATGAGAACTCGCAAGAGTTCTTTTTCTATGACCAATAAGTAATGACTTTGTTACTAAATAAGTGCATAATTAGTTTCACAGGGGAGGTAATCTCCCCTACAAATTTGTATTTAATGTTTTATTTGAATATCATTAAATTTCTAAATTGATTGTTATGGATGAAGAAATTATTATTTTTTGTAATCATTTGGAATATTTTCATGTCCCCATTTACATATTTCATGGAGAATTGGCATTAAAGCTTTTCCTTTTTCAGATAAACTATATTCAACTTTTGGAGGAATTTGGGGATATTCAACTCTATTGATTAATCCATCATTTTCCAATTCTTTAAGCTTGTCAGATAAGATTTTATGCGTTACTGCTCCTAATGCTTTTTTGATTTCACTATAACGCATTACAGGCTTTTTCCATAGCCAAAAAAGAATATGCATTTTCCATTTTCCACCAATTACACTAATTGCATAATCAAAAGGTATAATATTGACTGTTTTACAAACATCTTCCATAAGACACTTTCCTTTCTGATAGTCGCTATTAATAAAGTGCGTACTTCACAAATATTACTACTTCAATTATAATTTGATTGTACTTAGAAGTAAACAATATTATGTAGAAAAGGATGATGAGATGATTAACTTTACTATTTTTGCAATAACAATATTGGCTGGATTTATTCAAAGTGTTTCTGGATTTGGTGCAGGTATTGTTATTATGAGTATTTTGCCATATTTTTTTAGTGTTTTACAGGCTTCTGCGATATGTAATTTTATAAGTATATTTTTATGTGCATTACTTACATATCGGTATAGAAATTTTGTACAAAAGCAATATATTCCTTTGCCCGGATTGTTTTTTATAGGAGGAGCTACTTTAGCTATATATATTTCTACTGGGTTAGATGTTCGATTCTTAAAATTAATCTTAGGCTTATTTCTCATATTTTTAGCTGTATACTTTGTATTGTTTAGTCATAAGGTAAGCATAAAAGCTAATTATATTACTATGTTTATATGTGGGTTTATATCTGGTGTATGTGATGGTTTATTCAGCATTGGTTGGCCATTAATGGTATTATTCTTCTTATCACTTACGAAAAGTAAAGAAGAATATTTAGGAACAATGTCGGCATTTTTATTAATTGTATGTTGTTATAATTTAGGATTAAGAATATATTGGAATATCTTTACAATTGAATTATTACCTTATTCTATATTAGGAGTTATTGCTGTATATATTGGCTTAAAATTAGGTAATAAAGTAGTAGATAAAATCGATGATGAGTTATTGAAAAAATTAACATACGGATTAATTGCAATTTCAGGACTTATTACATTTATATCTACAATATAAGGAGGAAAATACAATGGAATTATTTAAAGAAACATATATAGGAAATATGAAAGTCAAAAATCATTTCATTAGATCAGCTACATTTGAAGGAAAAGCTACAGAAGATGGAAGACCTACAGAAAAAATCAAAGATTTATATGAATCTTTCGCAAAAGCAGATGTGGGAACAATTATAACGAGTTATTCTTATATAAGTGATTATGAACAACCGAATAAAAATCAATTAGGAATTTATAAAGATGAACTTATTGAAGATTATCAGAAAATCACTGAAACTGTTCATCGATATGGTTCGAAGATTATTATGCAAATTGTACATGGAAGCTCAAATAGTCAAGGTTATAAAGATACAGCAAAAGTATTAGGACCTTCTGCAATTGAACATCCAACATCAAAGATAACTCCAAAAGAAATGACACAAGAAGATATTAATAATGTAATTAAACTATTTGTTGAAGCAGGGAAACGTGTGAAAGCTTCTGGCTTTGATGGCGTTCAAATACATTGTGCACATGGTTATCTATTAGCTCAATTTATTTCACCATTATTCAATCATAGAACTGATAATTATGGTGGTAGTGTTGAGAACAGAATTAGACTTGTTTTAGAAATTTATCATGCAATGAGAAAGGAATTGGGAGATTTTCCAATTTGGATAAAGATAAATTCATCTGATGAAGAAGATAACGGTTTAACAAATGATGATTTCATTGAAATGGCTAAACTATTAAGCTATCAAGGAATTGATGCGATAGAAATATCAGGAAATAAATGGAATTTTCATAAATTGAATGAAAGAGCATATTATAAAGATGTTGCAATGAAATTAGCTGATATGATTGATACTCCTATTATTTTAACTGGAGGGTTAAGAGAAATGAAAGATATATTATCTATATATCGAAATAGTCATGTTCAGTTTTTTGGATTTGCTAGACCATTTGTTAAAGATGTTCATTTTATACAATTATTAAATGAACAAATTGGACAGTATGAATAAATTCCAGTTTTTTAGCAAATGATATAAAAAAATTTGAAAAGGGGAATATTGCATATGTGTAAGAATAAAAAAATAGTGGTATTATTTATAGTATTTATCTGTATTGGTTTAGGATTTTTAATTTTTGACAGCAATTTAGATTCAATGATCAAATGGGGATTGTCTTTAATTGCTGGATTAGGAATTGGATATTTTAGTAAAAAGACATTAAACAAGTATTCATAAATTAAAACAAGAGGTGATACAAGATGAAAAAAATACTGCCTTTTTACTGGCAACAATTACATTACTTGCTGGTGTTTATATAGGGTATACAAACAAAGACGGAGTTAATACAAACATGTTATTAGGTCTTTTGATGATTGGAAATGCTTTTTTAACTATAAGCACTGTTAAAGGTAATAAAGAGTAATTTATTAAATTAATATTTCTAAGAGGTAGAAAATGAAAAAATTAACATTTGGGAAAGTATTGTCAGGATACTTTGTCGCAGTAATAGTATTGGGTTTGATAAATATGTTTACACTAAAAAGTTCTGTCGTGCATAGTTTTATTTTATCGTTACTTGGGACTGTGTTATTAATTTGGCCTGTATATTCCAATTCACTTGAAAACAAGTACGATAAAAGTAGGTGTAAAGTTTTTATTAGAGCGATTGCAATAGTTGAAATTATTATTTCTTTTTGTATTCATACAAATTTTTAACATGAAAATAGAAAATTACAGTTTATTAGGTAGATAAATAAAAGAGAATAGTTGAATGATACTAAAAATCTTGCATTGCTGATACTATTTTGATACTATAAATATGTCAAGAGAATAGACTTGGTAGAAATGCGAGAGAAATTGAACTATTTTCCTATATTTTACTAACCTAAACAAGTTAGTGAAATGATTGATTGGTCGAATGGGAATAAGAAAATGATTGAAAAAGTGCTTTGTTTAAGGCACTTTTTAAGCATTTGTGGTTGTTTTGAGTACAAATTGAGTACAAAAAAAGATAATAATGAATGAGTATAAATGGAGTTGTGAGGATGAGAAAGTTTAATAAAGTTTAGCAAGCAGCATATGAATTAATTCAGGAGGATGCAAGATTCTTTTATACAATTGTTGACATTAATCAGAATACTAAAAATATAAGTAGTAATTATATTATGATGTGTCAACCGTATATTGGGATATTTACAGACGGGGCTTCACAGTGGGGATGTAAAATGGGCTTGAATTGTCCTAAATTATCAAAAAATAAAAAAACTATTATGCATATTTAAGAAAAAACTATAAGATATTTGAAACATCATGTGAAGATTACGAAAAGTTATTAATGGATAGCTTTGATGAAAGTGATTCTTACTTTTACAACAATAGAAGTACATTGGAAAAAGTCATTGGATATAAAAATGTAGGGAGTGATTTATGTATGAATAAGTTTTGTGGGAATACTATATTATGCAATATGTACAATCCTATGCGTTTGTTAGGAAATGATAATGTTAGTATTAAAATAAGAGATTTTAGTGTTATAGCTGGTGAAATTGCATCATATTATAATTGTACATCTTTTCCTACTTATATGTATAATAATAATATTAAAGTTCATTTTAAAGATTATCATTTTTTTAAAATGTCCATTAAAAGAAAAAATAAACAAGGATTTATTTTGTTTTCAATTATATGCAGCATCAATTATGTAACAGTGTTTATTGAAAATTATTTTATTGATGAAATACCTCAAAAATTAAAATTTGCTTATTTATTGTATTATTATCTTTGTGATTTCATTAATGAATTTAATGCATACAACAATACAAACTTTACAATAGATACCACTTTTAAAAATAGAGATTTCCGTAATTGTTTAGCTCATTATGGTTTAGGTAATTTTATAAAAGAAAAGGAAATTATAGGTAATGATATTCTTAAAGGGTTAACCAACAAAGCCTTTAATTTAGATTATTTAACAACAAAAAAAGAGATATTCAATAGATTGAATGAATTAGAAAGTGAAATTGAAAAATTTATATTAAAGTAAAAATCGTCATGCTGTTGAGTTACTGACGATTTTTTTCTTCCATTAATTTTTGTACATAATCATATCTTTTTCTAACAAGTTCCTCGTAATCCATGTCGGGGAATTTTTTTGTTATAGATAATACATAATAATCTCTTGTTTTTTCCTTTGCTAAATCATATATTTCTTTGGAAATTACATATGAATCTAATTCTTTGAAATCATTAGAAATCTTTTTTTGTGTATTGTAAAATAATGTTTATTTATGCAAAGTTATTCTACTCTTATACACAAAAAAGGTTTATAATTATAAATGACAACTAGAGAAAGTAGGTAAAACTTATGGATGTTTGTTACAATCGTTTATTTAAATTATTAATTGATAAAGGATTAAAGAAAACAGAATTTGCTAAACAAGTTGGAATTGGACAAAACACTTTAGCTAAACTTTCAAAGAATGAATTTGTATCAATGGAGGTATTAGTTAAAATATGTAGAGGATTAAATTGTAACATTGAAGATGTTGTAGAAATTATTAAGGAAGATTTTAGGGATAATTAATGGAACCAGATACTTAGTAATACATCATTAATTGTAAATCAGATGATTGAAAAAATAGATACTGGTCAATTAGGACTTCCAGAATATCGAAGACTATTTGTTTGGAAAGATGCAAAAGGTAGAGATTTATTGGATTCAATGATGAGGGGGCCAATTGGGTATTTAATGTTATGAGAATGTCCTACGTTAGAAAATAAAAAGACAATTGGAACAGGTTTGCATAGTTACGAATCTCCAAAAGAAGTTATCATTGATGGTTAGCAACATTTAACTTCTTTATTTGCGGTCATGAAAGGCAAAGCCACCACATGGATGGGAAAACATGGATTATGAAGTTTTCCTAATAGAAAGAAGAAAATTAATGGCTTTAAAAATTAAGGAAGCATTTGAAAAATTAAAAAGTAATATTGATTAGTTAAGGAGAATTGAATATGACAGATATAGAATTAAAACACTTAGAAGAACAGTTATGGCATTCTGCTGATTTATTACGTGCAGGTGCACATATGTCAGCTACAAGTTATGGAGAACCAATTTTAGGGTTAATATTTTTACGTTATGCTGATATTCGTTATAAACAATTTAAAGATGAAATTGAAACAGAATTTAGCAAATATGTTGGTACACGCATGGAACGTACATTAAAAGAAATTGCTATTGAAAAATGTGGTTTTTTCTTACCGGAAGAAGCATATTTTGATGATATAAATAAAGCACCAGATGATGCAAATAAAGCAACGTTAGTAAAGAATGCAATGATTGCTATTGAAAGAGAAAATGAAACTATGATTGGTGTGTTGCCAAAAGATGTATATGGACAATTAGTACCTGAAGAAGAACCTGAATTATTATCTAATGTCATTCGTGTATTTAAAGATATTCCAGAAGATATCAGTATTGATTTGTTTGGGAAAATTTATGAATACTTCTTAGGTAATTTCGCATCAGGGAAGGATGGAGGTGAATATTATACTCCTGCGACTGTAGTTCAATATATGATTGAAGTTTTACAACCCACTCCTGGAAACAAACAGTTCTTAGAGAGAAAGACTACGAGATTGATACAAAGAAATGGAATGAAATACGCCTAGAATGGCTTAAAATATAGGAATTTATAGGAAGAGCAAGAGAGGCTCTTATTTTTTTTGCCCTGTAATATGTTGTGATTGAAAGATGGCTAGTTTGCCTATGCACAACCTTTGAACGATTGATTTGAGGGTATCGTTCGAGGGTATAAATTTTCATTCTATATAACCGCGACAAAACAAATACAACTAACTAAAAGCAAGTCAAAATGAATGATATCCCATTGACTTTGAAGTGGAAAAGTAGTAATATATATAATGTTTTAATATTGTATTTGATGTAATCAGGAGGGAAAAACATGCGATGTCGACTATCTACTTTAATGGGGCAATCAAGATATTCAATACAAGATGTCCACAATAAAACAGGTTTATCAAGAAGTACTGTGGCACAATTGTATCATGACAAAGCAACAAGAATTGATTTTGACACTGTAGAGAAACTGTGCACTCTTTTTAAATGTGATATTACTGATTTACTAGAATTAGAAGGAATAAAAACGATAAAAGGATAGGATGATAAAATGGAATTAAATGCATTGTCATTGTTCTCTAGTGCGGGGGTTGCAGAAACTTATTTTGAAAAACATGGAGTAAAAGTTAAAGTTGCTGCAGAGATTTTGCCTGAGAGAGTAAAAATATATAAACATCTTTACCCCACTGTAAACATGATTGAGGGCGATATAACCGATAAAAAAATTTTTAAAAAGATTATGGATGCTGCAAAAAAAGAAAAATGTGATTTTTTAATAGCAACACCACCCTGTCAAGGTATGAGTACAGCTGGCAAAAAATTAAAAGATGACCCTAGAAACAGATTGATTATCAATGTTGTAGAAGCAATAAAAGAAATAAAACCGTTATTCGTAATAATTGAAAATGTGCCAGAAATTTTACAAACAAAAATTGAAATTAATGGTGAGTGGTTACTGATAGATTCATATTTGAATAATGAATTGAGTGAATTATATTCGTTTAATTGTAATAAAGTAGTTAATTCTATGTATTACAATGTTGCTCAATCAAGAGAACGTTGTGTTTATTTGTTGTCTCGAAGAGATACTCATATTAGATGGGAATTTCCCAAGCCATCTAATGATATTACTACTATGCGTGATGCGATTGGAGATTTGCCTTCATTAGATCCAGATGTTACTGATATAACAGAAGAAGAGAGAATTAAATTGTTTCCAGATTTTTATCAAAAAAAAGAAAATGGACTTAAAATTTCCAAATGGCATTATCCACCAAAACACAAATATAGACATGTAATAGCAATGATGCATACACCAGAAGGTTGTTCGGCATGGAATAACGAAAAATATTATCCAAAGCTTTCAGATGGAACTAAATCAAAAGGGTATAAAAATACTTATAAAAGACAATGGTGGGATAAACCAGCGTATACAGTTACTAAATATACTAGTCGCATAGGTTCGCAAGAAAATGGTCATCCTGGGCGAGCCTTGGTGGACTCTGATTTAGAAGAAGAAAGAATCTGGTCAGATGCAAGAGTTTTATCAATATTTGAATTAATGAGAGTTTCTTCTTTACCTGATGATTGGAATATACCTGAAACAGCAAGCAGTAACGTAATTAGAGAAATACTAGGTGAAGGTGTACCTCCAAGACTTTTGGAATATGCACTTGTAGAATTGGAGCGTATGATAGATGAAAACAATAAAATTTAAAAATAGAGTTAAAGCACTTTCTTTATTTGCAAATGTAGGTATTGCTGAAACATATTTAGATGAGTTAGGAGTTGATGTTGTTGTTGCTAATGAACTTTTAGAAGTTCGCTGTAATTTTTATAAGCATCTTTATCCAAATGTTAATGTGATTCAAGGAGATATTACTGAAGAAGATATATTTAATAAAGTTATTCAAAAAGCGAAAGAATCACAGATTGAAATGGTAATTGCTACTCCTCCTTGTCAGGGAATGTCATGTGCTGGAAGAAAAGATCCAAAAGATCCACGAAATTTTTTAGTCTATTATGCGGTTGAAGCCATTAAATTATTGAAGCCTAGATTCGTCATTATTGAAAATGTAACAATGCAGCAGCATACGCAAATACTGTACAAAGATAAGTATGTATTTATACCAGAGTATATAGAAAATGAACTTGGTGAATATTACAGTTTTAATAAACAGCGTATAGTTAATGCAATGGATTATGGAGTTCCCCAATCGAGACAAAGATATATATATTTGCTTGTACGAAAAGATGAGAGTGTTACTTGGGAATTTCCTAAAAAAAACAATCATATTATAACACTTAAAGAAGCTATAGGAGATTTACCGTCATTAGATCCGTGCCTACGAGATGTTAATGAGAGATGGAGATTCCCGGATTATGAATTTAAGCGTATTGAAGGGCTGAAAGTATCTAAATGGCATTATCCTCCAGTTCATAGTTGGAAACAAGTTGAATGGATGATTCATACCCCAAGCGGAATGTCTGCTTTTAAAAACAAAATTTTCTATCCAATGACAAAAGGACGAAGAGTAAAAGGCGCACCAAGAACTTATATGAGAATGGACTGGGATAAGCCGGCAACGACCATTATGCAGAATAGTGGTGTAATTTCAGCGTTTTCGACTGTACATCCAGGAAGAATCATCAATGATTGTGATGATGAAAATCAGAGGTTTTATTCTGATGCACGAGCCCTAACCATCTATGAATTGCTAATTTTATCATCTTTGCCACTTGATTGGAATATTCCAGAATGGGCAGATGATATACTGATTAGAAAAGTCATTGGTGAAGGGATACCACCATTACTTATTAAAAAAGCAATTGAATCTCTTATTGTTGGAGGTAAATATGATAGGTAAATTGACAATTGATAAATCAAGTATGAATTTAAGCTATTTTCTTTATACAATTATTATTATTTATGAAAAAGGTGGGAAAATATCTCGACATGATTTTGTTAATGAAATGGCTAAATTTGTAGGCGTTTCAGCTTTTCAAAATAATAAAGAAAATAGAACAGCATATAACAAAAGCAAACTACCAAGATATTTTGGTTTTGTGGATATAATTCTTGACAAGAAAGAATTAAACTACTTGGTTCTAACTCATAGAGGTAGAATCTTGGTTGATTATATTTCTGATGCTGGCGATGGTGTTGCTCCTTCAGAAAGATTTTACATCTCTTTAAAACATAAAAAAGATTTTATTGATTTAATTTTTGATAGTGTAATCTTTGATTCTTTTGGAAAAAATAACAGTGGTGCCGAGCAATCTAATACTGATGTTGAACCACCAAAAGTAGTTTTTAAGACTATACAAGAATTAGGAAATGCTACAGCGGAAGAAATTTGTTATGTAATGTTTGGATTAAATCGTGGTGAGTTTGACTCATTTGAAGAGGCCATTAATAAAGTCAAAGATAACCGCTCTAAATACATCTATGATTATGAAGATATCATTGATGAATGGGGTATCACAAATATTGTACATGATTGCAAAATTATTAATATTTTTACTGATAACAATATATCTCTCCTTGTGAGCGAAAGGAATAAAGATAACGGTAAAATTTATTATCAGTTAAGCAGTTCATTAAGTGATGTTCAAAAAGAGCAAATTAAAATTATTAGTGCTGTTTATGAGCCTATAAAACTTTTTGCATATACTCATGGAGATAAGAATTTAATTGAAAATTGGATTGAAGGATCGGTTTTGGGCAGGGTTAGTGACAATTCTCAAATTATAAAATATGACTTCAATTTAGGAATAGAAGGCTTTTGTACAAAAAAAGATAGTTCTGAATTTATGCCTGGAGCTTTCGAGAAGGCTGTATTGGAAGCATATAAAAATGAAAAGAAGAATATATATCTAGTTGTGACCAATATTACAGAATCCCTCTTCTTTAATACGATTTCAAGATATACATCTTTGTTGAAAAGAATTGATGAAGTGAAAAATCTTTTTCATGGGTGGTCTGCTGAACCACTATATGATGAAAAGTTTTACAAATGGCTAACAACAAAAAGTAATAGAGCGAGAAATATTTTACCTAAGGATAAGATATTATTGCCTTCAAATTTACAGATAGTGGGGACAATTATTATGAATGAAGAAAATTCAAATACACAATTCGATTATAAATTTCGTAGATGTTTAGTGGATACAGAAAAGAGTGCAGTAACAGATGATAGTAATATGGATGAATCATTAAGAGTTACAACAGGTGAAAATATCCTTTTATATGGAGTGCCTGGTTCTGGAAAAAGTTGGACTATTCAACATGAATACTGTGATGATGAGGAGTGTATGGAACGTTTAGTGTTCCATCCAGATTATATGTATTCCGATTTTGTTGGACAGATTCTTCCGGTGGTAAAGAGAGATGATGAAGGTAAGGAAAAGGTGAGATATGAGTTTAAACCTGGACCATTCACAAAGATTCTAAAGAAAGCCTATGAAGACCCAGAAAAATCTTATTACCTTGTAATTGAAGAAATTAATAGAGGCAATGCACCTGCGATTTTTGGAGAAATTTTCCAGTTATTAGATAGGATGGATGAAGATAAGGATGGATACAAAAAAGGAACAAGCGAATATGGAATAACCAATGAAAATATTGCTCTAGAAGTTTATGGAGATGTGGATACTAAAGTTCGTATACCATCTAATCTTTCTATCCTTGGGACAATGAATACATCCGATCAGAATGTGTTCACATTGGATACTGCTTTCCAACGTAGATGGATAATGAGAATGATAAAGAATACTTTTTCTAATCATAAATATGCCAATAAAAAAATCCTTGATACTAATGTTTCTTGGAAACAATTCTGTGAGGCAATTAACGACGAAATTTTAAGACGAAACAATGTAACTTCTTCAGAAGATAAACGTTTAGGCGCATACTTTGTTTCTGCAGATGATTTACTTCATATAAAAACACAAGATAACTCTTCAGAAAAACAAAAAATAGAAGCAGAACATAAAAATGCTCGTTTTGCAGAAAAAGTAATAAAGTATTTATGGGATGATGCATTTAAGTTTTCTCATCCTGATACTTTTGATACACGTAAATATAAAAGTTTAGAAAAAATAATTGATGTGTTTAACTCTTCAAGTGAAGATGCTAGATTTGATGTATTTCATGAAAATCTAAGAAAACTAATTCTTGAGGGTGTTGAAGAAAATAATTCCGTTTCTGATGAAGATAATGAGTAGACACGAAAGGAGGAAAACTAATGGACTTAGGTTTGAATTTAAAGGTCAGATGCCATATTAACGAAAATGGAGATGGTGATCGATTTGTTGGAGTAAAAGCCGATACAAACAATGCTATGGTTTTCTTCCCAATGGGTTATCGTTTGCCGGATAATGAAGAAGATATAAGAGAAGATATTTTAAAACTTATAGATGTAATAGCTACATTTAATGATTCAACAGATAAGTTATTAGCGATGGAACAATTTGCTGCTCCACAATCAGTAAACTTTCCGATAAATGCCTATATGAATATAATTCGTTATTTTCTAGAACAAAATGATTATTACAAAGAAAGAGAACAAGTAAGGAAAACTTCTGATCGTGGAAAAATTGATTTTCCGACATCTTTAAGAAAAAATGTAAAGTTTTTTCAAGAAGATGGTTCACCATTTTTTGATAGATATACAGTAAAAGGTTCTAGTCCAAATGATAAGAATTTAATTACTCAAATTCATAAGTATTGTGTGTATGAGGCCTTTAGTACCTTGGGATGGCTATTTAGTCCATTACCTATAAAAGACCCGCACATTACATTAGAGAAAGAACGATTTTTATATGCATTAAAGAAGAAATTAGCAATCACTCATAATGATAAAGATAAACGATTGTTTCAAGCGATGATTCAAATGCTAGAATATTTAGATTCCGAAGATGATAATAAGCAGTATTATTTTGGAACTGATAGATTTGAATATGTGTGGGAAAAACTCATAGATGAAGTTTTCGGAATTAGAGGTAAAGAAGAATTCTTTCCTAGAACGAAATGGAATCTTAAATTTAATGCTAATAAGAATAATCATGCACTTGAACCGGATAGTATTATGATGTGCAACGATAAAATCTATGTTCTTGATGCTAAATATTATCGATATGGAGTCACTGGAAATCCACAGCATCTTCCAGAGTCATCATCAATTAATAAGCAAATTACATACGGAGAATATATAGATAATTGTCGTGAATTAAAGGATAAATATGGAGATTTACCAATTTACAATGCATTTTTAATGCCATTTAATAAAGGTGAAAATCCATTCAATGTTACAAATGATTATTTTCTTAATATAGGAGAAGCAACGGGAGAATGGAAAAATAACTCCAAATTGTATGAACACGTCCAAGGAATAGTAATTGACATTAGATTTCTAATGAACAATTATACAGGATCTCATAAGAGTAAGATAAGAAAACTTGCTCAAGCTATAGATGAGGCATTAGCTAAGAATAATGGGATGTTACCTAACGAAGATTAAACAAAAACCAAGATAAGTGGATTTAACCACTTGTCTTGGTTATTTTTTTTGTCTCATTCTATAACTTCTTACATTACTTGCATTTCTACAGTCATCGCAACAGTATTTCTTTCTACTATTTGATGTTTTAACAAGAAAGAAGTTTGTACAAGAAGGATTAGCACACTTTCTATATATTTCTGATTTTGGTTTCATATAAAAAAGTGAAAAATATAATGCCGTTAATAGATTAGGAGCTTTCCATGTTGGCTCAAGAGTGTTTGGATTGTATATTGGCCTCATCTTTGAAACATGCTGATTTATTTCTTTTGATAGAACATATTTGCCGATAAGTAATAATCCTTTTTTCATATTGTCATCAAGAGTGTAATTTGAATCACTTTTATAGAATTCAATTCCAGAATCGAATGTTACATTTTTAATAACACCATTACTATGCATAAAATGAAATAAAAAATCGATTATTAATCTTTGAATCTTAGACACGTTATGACAGTTTTTGTATGCAATAGTAATCTTTCTGTATTGTGAGTCATTAATTCCTGGATAAGAATACATAAAGGTTTCCCCAGTTGAAATATCCTCATATTCATCTACACGTAAATTATAGTTCTTCTCATATATACTATCTAGAATAACATAGTAATCTTCATCATCTATAGTGATACATTTACTAGAATTTTCTACGATTACGGAATCTATTGTGTCAAAAACAGAATCACGGTATCCAGTATAGTTCTGGTTATCGGATATTTTCATTTTTATTTGTGGAGAGAGTAGCAAGTACAAAGTTAACTGTAAAATAATTTCATAATTAATTGAGGTATTTTGTAATTCATTCATGAGAAGTAATGCAGCTTTAATATGATAGGTTATTTGAATCAGCTGATTAAAATCAATAATATTTGATTCATTAGTTGGTAATCTGAAGAAATAGCCATACTCTTCAAAAAATTTCAATAGTGCTTTTGCATTGTTAGAAGGAAGTGATAAAAATTTACCAAGAATATTGTCATGAGTAATAGAACCACATTTAGTAGTTAAACATAAACCATTATTTCCACTAAAAGAAAAGTAATTTTTCTCACCATCGCTACATGAAATAGTAAGGACATTTTTTGAGTTTGTATTGCTATCACTATTTTTTTGTATTTCAAAAAGGCATTTTTGTCCAATAAAAGAAAAGTAATCATTACTTAAATTAAAAAAATTTTCATTATTTGTCATAATATTCTCCTCTAAAATTTGTTCTCTATTTTAAAGAGAGCTTTTTTTATTGCTTATTTATCAAATGAAAGTAAGTGAAATGTTATTGATAAATATATTTTAACACTTACATTATGGTGATGCAATGCTTATATATATTATAAAACAGAAAAATGTAAGTGATTATGTAAGAAATTTACTTACATTTTGCTAAAGCTTATACTATCCGTAGAGTTAGTTAACTACTCAAAAAATAAAAATAACTCAAGCCTAATTACGTAATACGGCGCGAGGATACGAATATTGAGCCATTCACTAAATCGAGTGAAAGGTGAAATTTGATGTACCCTTATTTCGTCATGCGTAAAATGGCCAGGAGAGTCGGTACATCTTAGTATTGGCTCATTTTTTTGTCCTCGTTCGAGTTAACCAAATTAACAGAAAAGCGAGGACAAAATATGAAAATCTATAAGACAAGTTCAAAGAAAAGAGATACTTACACTTACACATTTACTGGAATTGATGGTAAAGAAGAAAAAATCGTTCTTCGTCCAGGTGAGAACGGAGTAACTGAGGCTGACATCAAAACACTTCATGCTTTAGATGACAGTGAGGTTTATTACAACAATAAAAACTCAAGACCGGAAAGAACACCGGAAGAAAAAGCAGAAATCAAAGAGTGGATTAATAAGTTTATTGAAGAAGAAACTGCTAAATATGGAATTTCTCCAACAAAAGATGAAATTAAAAATGCAGTAAATGAGAGATTTCCTAAAAACTATAATCTTTCTCTTGAATATGATTTTGGTAGTGATGAATTAGATACCGATTTTGATAAGAGCCGTCTTTTATACCAATTAGCGGTTAACCCAAATTATGAGGATAGTGAAGATACAGAAAGAGTGCGTGAACTTATTGAAGAACTTACGGACAAGCAAAAGAAAGTAATTAAAAAGGTATTGTATGAAGAAATGAACTTCACTCAGATTTCAAAGGAAATGAAAATCAGCGTCAAGAATGTTTCTAAACACTATAACAACGCATTAAATTACATCGAAAAAAACTTTTTTAAATAAAACCTCCTTAAGGGGTAAAATTCGAGCTGTTTTCTTTGCCTGTTACTTGTAAGGGACAACACCTTACAGAAAGCGAGGTAAGGAAAATGGCAATGAAACACAAAATCACAATCAATGTTTCAGACCCCAACGGAAAGAAAGCCAATGTTCTAAAAGCAGCAGATATGCGTTTGCCATCGAGAATTGCACGATTCTTGTTTGGTGACTTTACACAAGTATATTTGCTTGCTCCAGGACAGACGGTTGAGTCCGTTAATGTCAAAGAACTAAAGGAAGGAGGAAATGCTTAATGAGTAAATCAAGCGAGTTAGCAGTACAGGTTAAACAGTTAAAGCAATGTGGTGAAATGCTTATTGGTATCGCAGATAGTCTTTCGCAGCTATTTTCTTCAGATGAAGAAACACAAACAACAAAGAAAGCTCTAACATTTGAAGAAGTACGAGGAGTTCTTGCTACTAAATCAAGAGAAGGTCATACAGCTGAAATTAAAGAGGTTCTTACTGAATTTGGTGTAGAGAAACTTTCAGATGTGGATCCATCAAAGTATGAAGAACTCTTGCAAAAAGTGGAGGTAATGTAAATGGCAGCACACGCATTATTGTCTGCATCATCTAGTCACCGCTGGATTAACTGTCCGCCATCAGCAAAACTTAATGCAGAGGCAGAAAAAGTAAATTGTGAAACAAATAGTGAATATGCAAAGCAAGGTACTGATGCCCATGCTCTTTGCGAATACAAATTAAAGATTGCAATTGGTATGGAAAGCACTGACCCTACAGAGAGCCTTAGTTTCTACGATGATGAAATGGAGCGATGTGCAGAAGAGTACAAAAACTTTTGCATATCTGTAAGTCAAGAAACTCAGAAAACTTGTAAAGACCCAGTAATTCTTATCGAAGAGAAACTTGATTTTTCAAATTACGTTCCTAACGGATTTGGAACTGGTGACTGCGTGATCATTGGAGATGGAACTCTTCATGTAATTGATTATAAGCATGGTCAAGGTGTAGAAGTATCAGCAGACCATAATCCACAAATGATGTGTTACGCATTAGGTGCATTGAACTTATACGATGGAATTTATGATATTGATAATGTTTCAATGACTATCTTCCAACCAAGAAGAGAAAACATCAGTACATTCGTTATGAAAAAAGATGATCTCTACACTTGGGCAGATACAGTTCTAGTACCAAGAGCAAAATTAGCCTTTGATGGCGATGGTGAATTTATGGCAGGAGATCATTGTAGATTTTGCAAGGTCAAAGCAACTTGTAGGAAACGCATGGAACAAAACATGGAACTTGCAAAGTATGATTTTGAGATGCCTGTAACATTAGAAGATGCCGAGATTTCAATTGTTCTTTCAAAAGTAGATGAACTTGTGTCATGGGCAACTGATGTTAAAGAGTATGCACTTCAAAGGGCAATGAGTGGTGTTCACTATGACGGATTTAAAGTAGTAGAAGGTCGCAGCGTTCGCAAGTATACCAATGAAGATAAAGTGGCAGAAACTGTAACGAGTATAGGAAAAGACCCATATGAGAAGAAGTTACTAGGAATAACAGCTATGACTACACTTCTTGGTAAGAAGAAATTTAATGAATTATTAGGTGATTTGGTTTACAAGCCAGAAGGCAAACCAACACTTGTTCCGGAAAGTGATAAACGTCCGGAAATCAAAACAGCAAAAGAAGATTTTAATGACTAATAGGAGGAAAAGAATATGTCAAAATTTAATAACCCAATGAAAGTAATTACAGGACCTAACACAAGATGGAGCTATGCAAATGTCTGGGAGCCAAAATCAATCAATGGCGGTGCTCCAAAGTATAGTGTCAGCCTTATCATCCCAAAATCAGATAAGACAACAGTGGATAAAATCAATGCTGCAATTAAGGCAGCTTATGAAGAAGGTCAATCAAAACTTAAAGGTAATGGTAGAAGTGTTCCTGCACTTTCTGCAATCAAGACACCACTTCGTGACGGAGACCTTGAAAGACCAGACGATGAAGCATATGCAAATAGCTATTTCATCAACGCTAACTCTCCATCAGCACCTGGAATTGTAGATGCGGATAGAAATACAATTATTGATCGCAGTGAAGTCTATAGTGGTGTTTATGGACGTGCATCAATCAGCCTTTACGCATTTAATTCTAATGGTAATAAAGGTATTGCTTGTGGCCTTAATAACTTACAAAAGATTAGAGATGGAGAACCACTTGGTGGTAAATCACGTGCTGAGGATGATTTTGCGACAGACGTAGATGATGATTTCTTATCTTAAGAAAGGGTTTAGGTGAAAAATATGGAATTTTTAGAGACTATCATTTTATTTGTATGTATTTTAGCGTGGACAAGTTTAAGTATTACTTTGTTAATCGATAGCATTCAAAGTTTTATCTTTGATAGAAGACGAGAAAAAAGAGAACTTGAGTATCATGAAGAACGTATGAAAAGTTTGAAATAATGTAGGTTTGGCGGTAGGAGAAATCTTACCGTCTTACTTTTTAGGAAGGTGGCAAGAAATGAAAAATATTAGTATTGATATCGAAACATACTCAGATGTTGATTTGCAGAAATGTGGTGTCTATAAGTATGTGGAGTCAGAGAACTTTGAGATTTTATTATTTGCATATTCGGTTGATGGCAATGAAGTAATAGTGGTTGATTTAGCTCAAGGAGAAGAAATACCTATAGAGATTATTAAAACATTAACTGATGAAGATATTACAAAATGGGCTTTTAATGCCAATTTTGAAAGAGTTTGTTTATCCAAATATTTACGAAGATTTTATGAGAATGAATTTACATCATATAGCATTTTGGAAGATACAGTTGGTGATTATCTTAGTCCTGTATCTTGGAAATGTTCTATGATTTGGTCTGCATATATGGGACTTCCTTTATCACTTGCAGGAGCTGGTGCAGTATTAGGATTATCAGAACAAAAGATGACAGAAGGGAAGGAGCTCATCCGATATTTCTGTGTTCCTTGTAAAGCTACGAAAGTGAATGGTGGTAGAACTAGAAATCTACCAATTCACGATAAAGCAAAGTGGGAGTTATTTAAGAAATATAACAAAAGAGATGTTGAGGTAGAAATGGCTATACAAGAAAAACTTTCTAAGTTCCCAGTACCGGATTTCATTTGGGAAGAATATCATCTTGATCAGGAAATCAATGATAGAGGAATTGCTCTTGATTTAGATATGGTAAAGAATGCTATTGCTTTTGATGAAAAGTCTAAAGCAGTACTGTCACATAAAATGCAAGAGTTAACAGGTCTTGAAAATCCTAACTCAGTTATGCAAATGAAAGAGTGGCTTTCAAATAATGGATTAGAGATGGATAGTCTTGGCAAAAAGGAAGTAGCAGCAGTGTTAAAAACAGTGAAAGAACCACTTAAAACTGTGCTTGAGTTAAGACAGAAGCTTTCAAAATCCTCAGTTAAGAAATATCAAGCTATGGGAAATGCTGTATGCAGAGATGGAAGAGCAAGAGGAATGTTCATGTTTTATGGTGCCAATCGAAGTGGGAGATGGGCAGGCAGACTTATTCAATTACAGAATCTTCCTCAAAATCATATGTCAGATTTAGCAGAGGCACGAGAACTTGTAAAGGATGGAAATTATGATGCTATGAATATGCTTTACGATGATATACCGGATACTTTATCGCAGCTTATTCGCACAGCCTTCGTACCAAGAAAAGATATGAAATTTATTGTATCTGATTTTTCTGCAATTGAAGCTAGAGTGTTATCTCATCTAGCAGGAGAAAAATGGAGAGCTGAGGTTTTTGCAAATGGTGGTGACATCTACTGCGCATCGGCAAGTCAGATGTTTGGCGTTACGGTAGAAAAGCATGGTCAAAATGCTCATTTAAGACAAAAAGGTAAAATCGCAGAATTAGCACTTGGCTATGGTGGTTCTGTTGGTGCTTTAAAAGCAATGGGAGCTCTTGATATGGGACTTAATGAAGAAGAATTACAACCACTTGTGAATATGTGGCGAGAGGCAAATCCTAATATCATTAAATTTTGGTGGGATGTTGATCGTGCGGTAAAAAAAGCAGTTATTGAAAGAACACCATCTAAAATTGGAGATATCAGTTTTTTCTATAAAAGTGGAATACTTTTTATTGAACTTCCAAGTGGCAGAAGACTTTCCTATGTAAAACCCAAGATGGGAGTAAATCAGTTTGGGAGTGAATCTGTCACTTATGAAGGTGTAGGTGGAACTAAGAAATGGGAAAGAATCGAAAGTTATGGACCGAAGTTTGTAGAGAATATCGTACAAGCAATTAGCAGAGATATATTAATGTATGCCATCAGAACTTTATCTCATTGTTTTATCGTAGGTCATGTTCATGATGAATTGATTATTGAATGCAGTAAAGATGTTTCGCTTGATGATATTTGTAAGCAAATGGGAAGAACCCCACCTTGGATTTCCGATATTTTACTTCGTGCAGATGGATATGAAACAGAATTTTATAAAAAAGATTAAATAAATGACTGGCAGGGGTAAAATCCTGCCATTTTTCTTTGCCTGTTATTTAGAGGAATAGTCCTCGAAAAAATAACAGGAGGTAATTCTAATGAACGAATTGCGAAAATTTACAAATGCGGAGTTTGGTTCTATCCGCGCACTAACAATAAATGGAGAGCCATATTTTGTAGGAAAGGACGTAGCAGAGATTCTTGGTTACAGCAATACCAAAGATGCAATTGCGACTCATGTAGATGAGGAAGACAGAACTGTAATCCAAAGGTCGGAAAACGCGACCTTAGAAATTCCAAATAGAGGATTGACGGTTATAAACGAAAGTGGTCTTTACAGTTTAATTCTTTCAAGCAAGATGCCAAGTGCAAAAAAGTTTAAGAGATGGGTAACATCGGAAGTATTGCCTAGTATTCGTAAATACGGAACTTATGCAGTAGACGAATTACTTAATAATCCCGATATGCTTATTGCTGCTCTTACTCAGCTAAAAGAAGAAAGAGAAAATGCAAGGCTGCTTCAAGAAACAATTGCTATTCAGAATCAGCAAATTGTAGAAATGAAACCTAAGGCTAGTTACTATGATGTAGTTTTGAACTGTAAGGATTTAGTTGCTATTTCTGTAATTGCTAAAGACTATGGTTGGACTGCCAATTATATGAATCAATATCTTCACGAAAAAGGGATTCAGTTTAAACAAGGTAAGAAAATTTGGCTTTTGTACAAAGAGTATGCAGAAATGGGACTTACATCAACGAAAACACATACTTATGGAGGTTCAGACGGAAGCACTCATTCCAAACCACATACCTATTGGACACAAAAAGGACGTTTGTTTATCTACGACTTGCTTAAAAAAGATGGCATCTTACCGATGATAGAAAAAGAGGTGCAAGAGAATGACTAATAAGGAATATAGACCGCTTGTTTACATCTGCAGTAAGTATCGTGGGGATATAAAAACAAATGTAGAAAATGCTCGTAAGTACTGCAGATTTGCACTTGATAACATGACAATTCCTATTGCTCCCCACCTTTTATACCCACAGTTTATGAATGACGATGATCCCAATGAGAGATACTTAGCCGTTCATACGATTAACTATGTACTTTTAGGTAAATGCAGAGAACTATGGGTATTTGGCAAAGAATTCTCTGATGGAATGCAAAGAGAAATTGATGTTGCCAAAAGAAGAAAAATGAAAATCAGATATTTTTCTGAAGAAATGGAGGAGCAAGCATAATGAAATTTACTATTTATACAGCAAATTGTGTCGGTAATCCAGCGAATTCTCTTTATCCTAATAAATCTGAAATCAGTAATAAGGACGATATGCTTGCTGCCATTACTAGAGATCATGTATGTGCTGAGTTTAAGAATTGCCATCGAAGTGTTGATGATTTCATTTCCTCTGATATAGAGGTTATGGATTGTGATAACGACCATAGTGATGATTCTAAAGATTGGATTTATCCAGAAATGTATGAAGATTTATTTCCTAATGTCAGTTATATCGTAGTTCCAAGTAGGAACGATGGTAAGGATAAAGGTAATAAATCAGCAAGACCAAGACATCATATCTACTTTCCACATGAGCCAATTACTGTAGCTGAAGAATGTGCAGGTATCAAAGAGAGATTACAGGAAGTTATGACTTTCTTTGATGATAATGCACTTGATGCAGCAAGGTTTATTTTTGGTCATACGCCAACAGATATTATTTGGCATGAAGGAACTAGGTCGATTGTGGATTTCTTAGATGAGTTGGATTTTGAAGAGTTCGATAATGCCTCTCAAAGTATCAGTGAGGGTTCACGTAACAGCACTATGAGCCATATTGCCGGACGCTTGATTAAAAGGTATGGGAATACGGATAAAGCACATGAAATCTATCTTGAAAAAGCTAAACTATGTAATCCACCTTTAGAATATAATGAACTCTCTTTGATTTGGAGCAGTGCAATTAAATTTGGTAAAAAGGTGCAAGCACAAGAAGGATATATTGCTCCAGAAGATTTTGAAAAAGGATATAGCTTAAAACCAGATGATTATTCAGATATTGGACAAGCTAAGGTACTCGCTCGTGAATATAAAGGCGAACTTGCTTATACAGACTCGACTGATTATTTAAGATATGATGGTACGCATTGGTCTGAATCAAAGCAACTTGCTGTTGGTGCTTGCGAGGAGTTTTTGGATAAACAATTAAACGAGTCATTGGCAGCGGTAGAAAAAGCTAAGAAATCACTTCTTGATGCCGGTATAGAGAAAGAAATCATTATGGCAGGAGGAAAAACGCTTGAAAAAGCAATTGATGAAAATAGTGAAAGAGCATTCAAGGAATTTGTGATGGCATCGAAATATTATGCCTTCGTTATGAAAAGAAGAGATATGAAATACGTAACTTCTGCACTGCAAGCCGCTAAGCCCATGCTACTCAAGGAAATTACTGATTTTGATATTCAGGAATTTTTACTTAATACTCCTAATGAAACTTATGATTTAAGAAATGGAAGTAGTAAAGAACATCAAGCGGAAGATTTTATCACGAAAGTGACAGCAATTTCTCCAAATGATTTAGGCATGAATTTATGGCTTAATGCTTTAGAAAATTTTTTCTGTAAAGATAAGGAACTTATTGATTATGTACAACAAATCGTAGGTCTTTCTGTAATTGGAAAAGTTTATGTTGAGGCTCTTGTAATTGCTTATGGAGAAGGAAGTAATGGTAAAAGTACGTTTTGGAATACCATCGCACGAGTTCTTGGAACATACAGCGGTGCTATTTCTGCTGATGCATTGACTGTTGGTTGTAAACGAAACGTCAGACCGGAAATGGCAGAGCTTAAAGGTAAACGATTAGTTGTGGCAGCAGAACTTGAAGAAGGAATGCGTCTTAATACATCTATTGTTAAACAGCTGTGTTCTACAGATGAAGTTTCTGCTGAAAAGAAATATAAGGATCCATTTAAATATGTGCCAACTCACACGCTAGTTTTATATACAAATCATCTTCCAAAGGTAGGTGCAAATGATGATGGTACTTGGCGTAGACTTATTGTCATTCCTTTTAATGCAAAAATTACTGGCAGTGGAGATAAGAAAAATTATGCTGATTATCTTTATGAAAACGCAGGTGGTGCAGTTCTTTCATGGATTATTGATGGAGCACAAAAGGCTATCAAAAATAACTTCAAGATTAAAAATCCTAAGGTTGTTGAGGATGCCATCAATAAATACCGTGAAAACAATGACTGGCTTTCTAGTTTTATTGAAGAATGTTGTGAAGTAGATGATTCTTATCAGCAAAAATCGGGAGAGTTCTATCAAGAGTATCGTTCTTATTGTGCAAGAACCGGAGAGTATACAAGAAGTACCACTGATTTTTATACAGGAATTGAAAATGCAGGATTTAAAAGAAAGAAAACGAAAGGATGCAATTTTGTGCTTGGAATTCGTTTGAAATCGGACTTTTTAGATTAGAAGGTGGAGGTCGTGGAGGTCTATTATATAAAACCCCTTTAGGGCAGAATTTTTAGTAAAAAATCACTCTATATAAAGTTTTAGAAACGACTTCATCGACCTCCACCATTATAGATTTTGGAGGTATTTATGCGAGAAAAAGAAATAGAACAAAAACTTGTTGATACTGTAAAAAAGCATGGTGGTATTTGTCCTAAATTCGTATCTCCTGGTTTTTCTGGAATGCCGGATAGAATTGTTCTTCTACCAAAAGGCAAGTTTGCTTTTGTGGAACTGAAAGCACCAAATAAAAAACCGAGGCCTTTGCAAGTGGTTAGGCATAAATTATTGATGGGGCTTGGCTTTCGAGTTTATGTCATTGATGAGATGGAGCAAATTGGAGGTGTTATTGATGAAATACGAGCCACATAGTTATCAGAAATATGCAACCAACTTTATCGAAAGAAATTCAATAGCAGCATTACTACTTGATATGGGACTTGGAAAAACAAGCATTACTTTAACAGCAATCAATAATCTCTTATTTGATTATTTTGATGCACATCGAGTTTTAGTTATAGCACCTCTTCGAGTGGCTAAGAACACATGGCCAGAAGAAATTGAAAAATGGAGCCAGCTTTCTGATCTTAAATATTCAGTGGTTGTAGGTACAGAAAAAGAAAGAACTTCTGCATTAAAAGAGAACGCAGATATCTATATTATCAATCGAGAGAATATTCCTTGGCTTGTAGAGAAAAGTAAACTTCCTTTTGACTTTGATATGGTTGTTATCGATGAGCTTTCTTCTTTTAAGAATTATAGTTCAAAGCGATTTAAGTCATTGATGAAGGTTAGACCTAAGGTAAAAAGAATAATTGGACTTACAGGAACACCATCAAGTAACGGACTTATGGATCTGTTTGCGGAATTCAAAATCTTAGATATGGGAGTAAGACTTGGAAGATTTATAGGACAGTATCGAAATGCATACTTTACACCTGATAAAATGAATGGTCCTATTGTTTATAGCTATAAGCCTCTTCCTTCTGCAGAAAAGATTATTTATGAAAAAATATCTGACATAACAATTTCAATGAAAGCTACTGACCATTTAAAAATGCCTAAACTTATTGAATGTGAAACAGTGGTGCAAATGTCAGAAAAGGAAAAGAAAAGCTATACAACATTGAAAAAAGAACTCGTGTTATCTATTCCAGATGGAGAGATTACAGTGGCCAATGCAGCATCACTTTCTAATAAATTATCGCAAATGGCGAATGGTACAATTTATCTTGAAGATAAAGAGTTTGTAACAATTCATGATAGAAAGCTAGATGCACTTGAGGACTTGATTGAGAGTGCAAATGGAAAACCTCTACTTGTAGCTTATTGGTTTAAACATGATCTTGAACGAATAAAAGAAAGATTTGATATTCGTGAAATCAAAACCTCTAACGACATCAAGGATTGGAACGATGGAAAAATCCCTTTAGCAGTTATTCATCCGGCAAGTGCAGGACATGGCTTAAATCTTCAAAGTGGAGGTTCTACACTTGTTTGGTTTGGTCTTACTTGGAGCTTAGAACTTTATCAGCAAACCAATGCAAGGTTATATCGACAAGGTCAAAAGAATACAGTTGTTATTCATCATATCATTACTAAAGGAACGATTGATGAAGATATCATGAAAGCATTAAAACGAAAAGATAAAACTCAAAGTAGTTTAATTGATGCAGTAAAAGCAAAATTGTAAATCAAAGACAAAAATTGACAATCCGAGGGAAAGAAAAATCGGAGGTGTCAAATATGACAGCAAAAGAATTTTTAAATCAACCATTCGAACTACAGAGGTTAATCAAGATAAAAGAAAAAAGGATACAATGTTATCGAGAACTTGCAAGTTGTCCGACATCACCTAGTTTTGAACCTCATTATGCAGCTACAAGAAATACTAAAGCACCCTTTGAAAGGTATCTTGAAAAAATAAATATTATAGAAGAAGAACTCGTAAATGATTACGCAAAGCTAGATTATTTAAAACACGAAGTTGATGTAGCAATTGATGGTATGGAAGATCCAATCGAAGAGTTGGTGCTTAGGTATCGATATTCTAAACTTATGAAAATCGAGGACATTGCAAAAGAAATGAACTACTCACATAGATGGATTAAGCGTGTTCATGCGAGAGCTTTAGAACATTTTGAAAGAAGCCACCCTAGTTCACCCTCAGGCCACTGTTAGTTCCTAAGCGAAAGTAGTAAAATGGTATTGTAGAAAAATATATAAAAAAGCAGAGCCTTTGTTGGAGCAATCCTTCAAGGGCTTTTCTTATTGTGTAATTGTTTTAGTAGTACACAACTACACAATGAAAACAACTAAAAAAGGAGGTGCGAACTTGCCAAGAAAACCGAAGAAACCATGCGGCTATCCCGGTTGTCCTAATTTAACCGAAGGAAGATACTGCAAGGAGCATGAAAAAGAAATGAACCATTCTTACGAGAAGTATGGCAGAGATAAAGCTGTACGCCGTAGGTATGGAAGAGCATGGAAACGAATCCGTGACAGCTATGTTAAAGAGCATCCGTTTTGTGAATTGTGTTTTAAGAATGGAATCATTGTTCCCGTAGATGAGGTTCATCATAAGTTACCGCTTGCCGAAGGTGGAACGCATGATAGAAGTAATCTCATTTCACTTTGTAAATCATGTCATGCAAAAATTCATGGGGAACGTGGAGATTATCAAAATGGCAAAAAACATAGAATTTATGAATATGATGACAAAGCCTAGGGGCGGTCAGAATCTCTACATATGAGATCACCGTGGAACGGCGTGGGGTCTTCTGTGTAAAAAAAGCGTATTCAAAAGGGTAATTAAAGGAGGATGACGAGACGTGCCTACAAAATCAAATAATATAGGCGGCCGTGGTGGTGCAAGACCGGGTGCAGGTCGCAAGAAATCGGCTGTAAAAGATAAAGCGAACAGTGGAAATCCCGGAGGTAGAAAATTAGAAATTTTAGATATACCAGATGTTGAAGGCGTGGAGATGCCAAAGCCACATGATTTCTTGTCTGCAAAACAAAGAGACGGAGAAGAACTTCAAGCATCAGATATTTATGAAGAAACGTGGCAGTGGCTTAAAAAGATAGGATGTGCATCAAAAGTATCCCCTCAGTTATTAGAGAGATATGCGATGTGTTCTGCTCGTTGGATCCAGTGCGAAGAGATGACTAATAAATTAGGTTTTCTTTCCAAGCATCCAACAACAGGCAAACCTATACCATCTCCATTTATTAACATTGGCATTAACTATATGAACCAAGCTGTAAGGTTATGGAATGAAATATTTCAGATTGTAAAAGAAAACTGCAGCACCGATTATGATGATGCTGCACCACAAAATGATTTGATGGAACGCTTATTAAGAGCAAGGGAAGGAAGATAAATATGATTGAAAAAGTAAATCCAAAACATCCAGATAAAATCGCAGATAGAATTGCAGGAGCAATTGTCGATTTAGCTTATGCAAAAGAAGATAATCCAAAGATTGCAGTTGAAGTGTTAATCGGACATGGTATGTGCCATGCGATTATTGAAACATCAGCTGTTCTTGATGAAAAAGATATTGAAGATGTAATCACTCGTATTGCTGGGAATGTTACTCCCGATATTGTGATTGTTCCTCAAGATACACATCTTGCTAAGAATCAAGAAGAGAAAATCAAGTGTGGAGATAATGGAATCTTCAAAGGTGTACCTTTAACATCTGAACAAAAAATGCTATCCGTTATTGCAAATGAAATCTACGATGCATATCCATATGATGGAAAGTACATTCTTAATGGCGATAGACTTATTATTTGTCAAAGTAATGCAAAAACTACAGATTTAAAATCTACATATCCAAATGCTCAAATCAATCCTCTTGGTGATTGGACTGGTGGAACTGATGTTGATACAGGTGCTACCAATAGAAAACTTGGTTCTGATATGGGAGATTCAGTTACAGGTGGAGGACTTCATGGTAAGGATTTATCAAAAGCAGATGTATCTGTAAATATATATGCATTCTTAAAAGCACAAGAAACAGGAAAAACTGTGAATCTTGTTTGTGCAATTGGTGATGATACGATTGATGGAAAACCGTATAGTGAAATCGTTGAAATCGCAAGAGAGTATATTCACTCTGTTGGAGGGTTTGAGAAATTTGCAGAATGGGGTCTTTTTTAGGAGGTGGCTATATGGGTAAAACAACAACAGAAATGAAACTTGTTGAAGTTTCAAAGCTTATTCCTTATGTCAATAATGCAAGAATCCACTCTGCCGAACAAGTAATGAAACTTCGTTCTTCTCTTCGTGAGTTTGGTTTTATCAATCCGGTTATCATTGATAGAGAATTAAATGTTATTGCAGGTCATGGAAGAATCATCGCTGCAAAAGAGGAAGGAATCAAAGAAGTACCATGTGTGTTTGTTGATTATTTAACTGAAGCACAAAAGAAAGCATACATCTTGGCAGATAACCGAATGGCGATGGATGCAGGTTGGGATGAAGAATTACTTCGTATTGAGATTGAATCTTTACAAGGTGAGGATTTTAATATTGCCTTAACCGGATTTGATGAAAATGACTTAGCTGAGTTATTTGGAAATGATGATACTACTGATGTGGAGGATGATGATTATGATTTATCTGAGGCATTGGAAAAAGCAGCATTTGTCAAACGAGGAGATGTTTGGACTGTTGGAAGACACAGACTTATGTGTGGTGATGCTACAAGCGAAGAAGATGTATCTACTCTAATGGATGGAAAGAAAGCAAATCTTGTTTTAACCGATCCACCATATAATGTAGCATTTGAAAGTTCAGATGGTCTTTCGATTAAAAATGACAAAATGAAAAGTGATAAGTTTTATGAATTTTTGCTTTCTGCATTTAAAAATATGGCAAACCATTTGGAAAAAGGCGGTGCTGCATATGTGTTCCATGCAGATACTGAAGGACTTAATTTTAGAAAAGCATTCATTGATGCCGGATTTCATTTGTCCGGATGTTGCATTTGGGTAAAAAACTCACTTGTCTTAGGACGTTCTGATTATCAGTGGCAGCACGAACCGGTGCTTTATGGCTTTCTTCAAAATGGAAAACACTACTGGAGCAAGAACGCAGGAAGAAGTCAAACTACAATATGGAATTTTGATAAGCCAAAGAAAAATCAAAATCATCCAACTTCTAAGCCGTTAGATTTGCTTGCTTATCCTATTGGAAATTCAAGTCAGGAAAATGCAATCGTTATTGATACATTCGGTGGCAGTGGTTCTACTTTGATGACCTGTGAAAAAACAAATCGTATTTGCTATACGATGGAACTTGATGAGAAATATGCATCAGTCATCCTTAGAAGATATGTGGAAGATACAGGTAATAGTGATGATGTCTTTGTTATTAGAAATGGTGAGAAGATTCCATACTCTGCTTTAGTAAAAGAAGTTGAGGATGGTGATGAGAAAAATGAATAAATTAACACTAGGAAGTTTATTTGATGGTTCAGGTGGATTTCCATTAGGAGGCTTGATTTCCGGAATTACCCCATTGTGGGCATCGGAGATTGAGCCTTTTCCTATTCGAGTCACAACAAAAAGAATGCCGTTTGTAAAACACTATGGTGACATTTCTAAAATGAATGGTGGAGAAATAGAACCGGTTGATATTATCACATTTGGTAGTCCTTGCCAGGATATGAGTATTGCAGGAAAAAGAGATGGCTTAGGAGGTTCTCGCTCTAGCCTTTTCTATGAGGCAATACGAATCATTAAAGAAATGAGGTGTAAAACAAATGGAAAATATCCAAGATTTATCGTTTGGGAAAACGTGCCAGGAGCATTTAGTTCCAACAAAGGAGATGACTTCAAAGCAGTCATTGAAGAAATCTGCAAAATCAAAGATGGATTATTGTCAGTGCCTAAACCTACAAAGTGGAGCAATGCAGGAAAAATCATGGGAGATGATTTCTCAGTCGCTTGGCGAGTGTTTGATGCTCAATTTTGGGGAGTACCCCAAAGAAGAAGACGTATCTACCTTGTCGCAGATTTTGGAGGTTTCAGTGCAGGAAAAATATTATTTGAGTCAGAAGGCTTGTCTGGGTATTCTTCGAAGAGCATCTCTTCGTGGAAAGACACTACCTGTGGTACTAGAACAAGCATTGAAGATGCAAGCAATAGCGTAGTGTTTGAAAATCATGGCCAAGATACTAGGTTCAAAGAATTAGAAGAAATAGCACCAACTGTACTTTCAACTTATGGTACAGGCGGAAATAATCAGCCTTTCGTTGTTTCGAATGTGAAAAGCTTTGATGTGAGATTAACTTCGGAAGGAACAAAGAATGCTCGTGCTAATGTATATGAAACGGATGTATCTCGAACTCTTGATACCGGAGGAACTACTCCTGATAGAAATCAAGGTGGTGTTGCAGTAGTTTCCTATGGTATTGGCAGACCTGCTATGAATCAAGGATATAATGCAAAGTTCAGTTTCCAAGTTGAAGAAGAAGTTGAACCTACCATTGTGGCAGCCGGTGCTAGTGGTGTTGCTCATCCTGTATATAGTTCTTCTAAGGCATCTTTTTTTACTTCAGCAGAGAAAGAGAAGGCAAACACATTGGTAGCTACCGACTATAAAGATCCTCCAATTGTCAATGAACCTCAATATATCGTTAGAAGACTTACTCCTACAGAATGTGCAAGACTGCAAGGCTTCCCTGATTGGTGGTGCAGTGAACTTGAAACTGAAAATCCAACGGATGAAGATATTCGTTTTTGGAGAGAAGTATTTGAAACACATCGATTAGTAATTGGTAAAAGTACAAAACCAAAATCAGATAATCAAATTATAAAATGGCTTAAAAATCCTCATAGTGATTCTGCAGAATATAAGATGTGGGGCAATGGTGTGGCTCTTCCAAATGTAGTATTTGTCTTATCCGGAATCGTATGGGCTACACAATTAGAAGAGTGATTTTTCCTTTATTATTTGTACACATTATTGTGTGAATTAACTTGCTATTTATTCTTTTTAGAGTGATATATGTAGTACCAAGAAAAGGAGGTACACATGATGAACATCAAATTTGATAAAACAGGAAGTGAACGAAAAGAATTCGTTACAGCAATTGGTGAAATCCTTGGTGTAAAACCAAAATACAAGGGTATGCCGAGTATGAGTTATGAAGTTGATTACTTTACAATCGACAAAGTTGGTAACTTAGAATTTGATGGCAGAGCTGATTCTGAAGAGATTAAACATTTGCTTGAGGAACTTGCAAAAAGAGGCTTTATCCCAGAGCCCAATGAAGAAATCGTAGAAACAGAAAAAGACCCACACAGCGAAAATGTGGGGCTTACAGTTGCAGTTCCTAAGAATGAAGTGAACATCGATAAGTTAGATGCCTTGCTTGATGCAAAGGGAGGTTTAATTCAGAAAGCTTTAGGACTGGAGCATTTTGAATATGAGATAGGTGCATATGAAGTGAGATTTCCTTGGTTTGAAAAAATCAATCCGGATGAGGCAATCTCCTACACCAAATTCATCGAGGCATTATGTAAAATGACGATGAAACAAAAACGCATCAATGCCACAGAAAAAGCAGTAATCAATGAAAAGTATGCATTTAGATGTTTCCTTTTGCGATTAGGATTCATTGGAGATGAATATAAAGCAGACAGAAAAGTTTTACTTAAAAACTTAAGTGGTTCTTCAGCGTTTAAAGACGGTGCAAAAAAGGAGGGCAATACAGATGAGATTTCCAAGTAAAGAAATTGTTGAGATGGTAAGAAAACAGTATCCAATAGGAACGAGGGTTGAACTTACCAAGATGGATGACATCCAAGCACCACCGATTGGAACAAAAGGTACAGTTATTGGTGTTGATGATACGGCAAGCATTATGGTTACCTGGGATAACGGATGTGGTTTGAATGTTGTTTATGGTGAAGACTCCTGTAGAAAGATTGAGGGTTAGAACTATGGATCAAAAGATAAAGGAGCAGATACTTCACATAAGAGATACGGGTCTTACAAATATGTTTGATATTTACATGGTTCAAAGACTGGCGTATGAAAATGACTTCTATGAGTTAGTAAACTTCATCGAGGAAAACAAAGAAGAATATGTGCATTTTATCCTTTATGGAGATGACTAAAAGTTATCAAAAAACACACACTTTCTTTCGAGAAATGACTTGCTATTATGTACTTTTAGAGTGATATATAGTAGTACCAAAAGGAAAGAATAGGAGGTACAAAATTATGTGGAGTGAAGGAACAATCGGAATTCCAACTGAAAATGGAAAATACAAAAGCGTTAGATATTGGGTGAAACATTATGAAGAACCTAGCGAAGATTATGGAATTGATGGAGGCAAGATTTCAAAGTTAACTCTTCGAATGGATGGAGAAGAAATTGCCAATTACGATAGGGGTTGGGATATCAAACCAACTTGTGAAGAAGCAGAATTTGCACTTGCAATTTTAATGAAGGAATACAACTAAAAACGAAAGCAATTGAAAATTGCCGAGTATGGAGCCAAAAGGCTCTGTATCTCGTTATGAATGGATGTCACCGATGAGTGGCTTTTTTTATTGTTAGAAGGAGGTGTTTCATAACTTGAGAAAACTTAAAAAGTATATTCCTACCAAGTTTATGGCTGATACCTCACATTATGATGAAAACATGGCTGATTTTGCAGTCAGTTTTATCGAGGAATTATGTCATACAAAAGGAACATGGGCAGGAAAGAAATTTGAACTTATAGATTGGCAAGAACAAATTATAAGAGACCTCTTTGGAGTTTTGAAACCTAATGGATATAGGCAGTTTAATACTGCGTATATTGAGATTCCTAAGAAACAAGGAAAATCAGAACTTGCAGCTGCCGTAGCGCTTCTTCTTTTATGTGGTGATGGAGAAGAACGAGCAGAAGTATACGGATGTGCAGCAGACAGAAATCAGGCAAAAATTGTATTTGATGTAGCGGTTGATATGGTGAAATTTTCTCCCGCACTGATGAAGAGAGTAAAAATTCTCGAATCACAGAAGAAGATTATATATAAGCCAACCAACAGTTCTTATCAAGTGCTTTCTGCAGATGTAGCAAACAAGCACGGCTTTAATACTCATGGGGTTATCTTTGATGAACTTCATACTCAGCCGAATCGAAAACTATATGATGTAATGACTCAAGGAAGTGGTGATGCAAGAATGCAGCCACTTTATTTTCTTATTACAACAGCCGGAAATGATACCAATTCTATCTGTTATGAGATACATCAAAAAGCACTTGATATCGCAGCAGGAAGAAAAATAGACCCTACATTTTATTCGGTAATTTATGGTGCTGACGAATCCGAGGATTGGACAGATCCCAAAGTATGGGAGAAAGCAAATCCATCACTTGGTATTACAGTAGCAATGGAAAAAGTAAAGGCAGCTTGTGACAGTGCAAAACAGAATCCAGGAGAAGAGAATTCTTTCAGGCAGTTAAGACTTAATCAATGGGTAAAACAGTCGATTCGCTGGATGCCAATGGAAAAATGGGATATGTGCAAGGAAGAAATCAGAGATGATGATTTACTTGGGCGTGTTTGTTATGGTGGACTCGACTTATCATCGACAACAGATATTACTGCTTTTGTTTTAGTTTTCCCTCCAACTGACGAAGATGATAAATACATCATACTTCCATATTTCTGGGTTCCGGAAGATACCCTAGAACTCCGTGTTAGAAAAGACCATGTTCCTTATGATTTATGGGAGAAAAAAGGTTATCTGCAAACAACGGAAGGAAATGTTGTACATTATGGCTTCATTGAAAAGTTTATTGAAGAGCTAGGAGATAAATACAACATTCGTGAGATTGCATTCGATAGATGGGGTGCTGTTCAGATGGTTCAAAACCTAGAAGGTATGGGATTTACTGTTGTTCCATTCGGACAAGGGTTTAAAGATATGTCCCCACCTACTAAAGAATTAATGAAACTAGTCCTTGAGAGAAAAGTTGCTCATGATGGTCATCCTGTTCTTCGATGGAATATGGATAACATTTATATTCGAACAGATCCGGCAGGGAACATTAAAGCCGATAAAGAAAAATCCACAGAGAAAATTGATGGTGCAATTGCAACCATTATGGCACTTGATAGAGCCATTCGCTGTGGAAATGAAATATCTGAATCAGTTTATGATACAAGAGGTTTACTTGTGTTTTAACTACAAGTTTCTAATTTTTATGGAGGAATTATATGAATATATTTTCTGGATTATTTAAAACTAGAGATGCACCTAAGAACAGAACTAGTGGTAGTGCATACTCGTTTTTTATGGGGGCGAGTACCGCTGGGAAAAATGTAAATGAAAGAAGTGCTATGCAGATGACTGCAGTTTATGCGTGTGTAAGGATTCTTTCAGAGGCAATCGCGGGACTACCTCTTCATCTTTATAGATATAACGATGGTGGAGGAAGGGAGAAAGCAATCAACCATAATTTATATAAAATTATTCATGATGAACCAAACCCGGAAATGACAAGCTTTGTGTTTCGAGAAACACTCATGACACATTTGCTTTTGTGGGGCAATGCTTATGCTCAGATTATTCGAAATGGTAAAGGGGAGATTATTGCACTCTACCCCTTAATGCCAAATCGAATGAAGGTCGATAGAGATGAGCATGGGGTTCTTTACTATGAGTATATGGTGAGCCAAGATGATGCGCCAACAAATAAGGGTTCATCAGTTAAGCTAACACCCGATGAAGTAATGCATATTCCAGGACTTGGATTTGATGGATTAGTTGGATATTCTCCGATTGCAATGGCTAAAAATGCGATTGGTCTTGCCATTGCTGCAGAAGAATATGGATCTAAGTTCTATGCCAATGGTGCAGCACCATCCGGTGTGCTTGAACATCCGGGAACATTAAAAGACCCATCGAAAGTAAGAGATAGTTGGTCGCAGACTTTTGGAGGAAGTTCAAATTCCCATAAGGTAGCTGTACTTGAAGAAGGAATGAAGTATACACCGATTTCTATTTCTCCAAATGAGGCACAGTTTTTAGAAACAAGAAAATTTCAAATAGATGAGATTGCTCGAATTTTCAGAGTCCCGCCTCATATGGTCGGTGACCTTGAAAAGTCGAGCTTTTCTAATATTGAGCAGCAATCTCTTGAGTTTGTGAAATACACGCTTGACCCTTGGGTTTCAAGGTGGGAACAAAATATGTGTCGTTCTTTACTAAACGATAATGAGAAGAAAGAATATTTTATTAAATTTAATGTAGATGGATTACTTCGCGGCGATTATCAAAGCCGTATGAACGGATATGCTACAGCCAGACAGAATGGATGGATGTCAGCAAATGATATAAGAGAACTAGAAAATCTCGATAGAATCCCAGCAGAACTTGGCGGTGATTTGTATCTCATTAATGGCAACATGACCAAGCTTCAAGATGCCGGCATATTTGCAAATAATCCTAAAACATTAAATGAAGAGGAGGAAGAAAATGAAGAACAAGAAATTTTGGAACTTCAAGAATCGAAAGATTCAAAACCAAGAAAACGAAGAAGTAACAGAGAGAATTCTTGAACTTTACGGCACGATAGCTGAAGAGTCATGGTTCGATGATGATGTTACTCCCAAACTTTTCAAGGAAGAGTTAAATTCCGGAAGTGGAGATATCACCGTTTGGATTAATTCACTTGGTGGAGATTGTGTAGCCGCTGCTCAAATCTACAATATGCTTACTGATTATAAAGGAAATGTAACAGTAAAAATTGATGGTATTGCAGCTAGTGCAGCGTCAGTCGTTGCGATGGCAGGGAATAAAGTGCTTATGTCACCAGTATCCATGATGATGATTCACAATCCTGCTACATTTGCATTTGGTGATCACGCTGAAATGCAAAAAGCGATGGCAATGTTAGATGAAGTTAAAGAATCAATTATCAATGCCTATGTTATTAAAACGGGTTTATCTAGGTCAAAGTTAAGTCATTTGATGGATGCAGAAACTTGGATGAATGCAAACATGGCCATTGAACTTGGATTTGCTGATGACATGATTACAAAAACTGAACAAGAAAAAGAAAGCATTGAAGGTCTAAACAATATGACAGATTCAATGCTTTTTTCACGCACTGCTATCAGTAATACACTCCAAAACAAATTAGAAAAACACTATGGGGTGTCAAAAGAAGATGTAACAAAACAAGCAGAAATCAAAGTTCTTGAAGTAAAAGGAACATCTGCTAGTGAACTCAAAGAACGTTTAAATTTCATGAAACGATTTATTTAAGGAGGAAAAAAATCATGACTATTAAAGAACTTATTGAGAAAAGAGCAAAGGTATGGGAAACAGCAAAGAACTTTGTTGAAACCCATGAAAAAGAAGGTGTTTTATCTGAAGAAGATACAATGACCTATAACAAAATGGAAAAAGAAATTGAAGATTTGACGATGTCTATCGAACGTCAGCAACGTGCATTAGATAGAGATCATGAACTTAGTAAACCTATGAATTCTCCAATTACAGGAAAACCTTATGTGCCTGAAATGGACGATAAGAAAATGACAGGTGTGAAGTCAAAAGAATATAAAAATGCAATGCTTTCTGCTATGCGTTCTAACTTCCGTAATGTAAGCAATATCTTGCAAGAAGGTGTAGATGGCGATGGCGGTTATTTAGTACCTGAAGAGTACGATAAGCGTTTGATTGATGTGCTTGAAGGAGAAAACATCATGCGTGGTCTTGCTACAACCATCACTACTTCTGGTTTGCATAAGATTAATATTGCAGCTACAAAACCAGCGGCTGCATGGATTGAGGAAGGCGGGGCACTTACTTTTGGGGATGCGACTTTCGACCAGATTTATCTTGATGCGTATAAGCTTCATGTTGCAATTAAAGTAACTGAGGAGCTACTTTATGATAATGCATTCGGTCTTGAAAATTATATTATCACGCAGTTTGGTAAGGCGCTTGCAAATGCCGAGGAAGATGCATTCTTAAACGGCGATGGTACAGGAAAGCCTACAGGTATTTTCGCAGAAACCGGCGGTGGTCAAGTTGTTAGTACATTAACTGCAGCAATTAAGTCAGATGATTTGATTGATTTGGTATATGGACTTAAGAGACCTTATCGTAAAAATGCGTCTTTCATCATGAACGATGCTACTCTTGCTTCACTTAGAAAGTTAAAGGATAACAACGGGGCATATATTTGGCAGCCATCATATAAAGAAGGAGAACCAGACAGGGTGCTTGGTTATGCAGTTCATACTTCTTCTTTTGCACCTGAAAATGCGATTGCTTTTGGTGATTACAGTTACTACAACATCGGTGATCGTGGTTCTCGCTCATTCGCAGAACTTAGAGAGTTGTTCGCTGGTAACGGTATGATTGGTTATGTAGCAAAAGAAAGAGTCGATGGAAAGCTTGTACTTCCAGAAGCAGTTAAGATTTTGAAGTTGAAATCTGAATAATAATTTAAGGCAGTGTTGTTATGTGATGGCACTGCCTACATTTATTGAAATGAGGTGATGATAGTGATAGTTGATTTAGAAGAAATGAAAGGTTATCTAAGGGTTGATTTTAATGATGATGACTTATTAATCGAAGAATTTATTACTACAGGAGAAAACCTCTGTGCGGATATAGCAAGATTATCTGTAGATGAACTGTCTGATATTACATCTTCTAAGATTGCGGTGATGTATGTAGTTGCTTACTTGTATGAACATAGAGAATATGCTGACCATCATGCACTAACATTGTCACTTCGAAGCCTGCTTGAAGGAATACGAAGGAGTGAGTTTTGATGGATATTGCATTACTTAATGTTCGTATCACTTTTCAGAAAAATGAAGTAGTAGTTGATGATATCGGCAATCACAGAAATGCTTGGACTGATATTTATTCTTGCTATGCAACTGTTAATGGCGAGGGTGGTTCTGAGAAGTTTTCTGCAGGAGTTCTTGTAGAAGATTCTGATATTTCTTTCACCACTCGATACTGTAACATCCTATCAAACATGGAAACTACTAAAAATAGAATCATTTTTGATAATGAGGCATACAACATCATATCCATTGACCACATGAACTTTAAAAAGAAATCTCTGAAATTTAAATGCAAGAAAGTGAGAAATGATGGCGACTAAGATTGATAACCTAGCCAAAGAAATTATGGATGGCTTAAAAGAATATGCAGATTTAGCAACTGATGATGTAAAGAAAGCAGTCAGAAAAGCTGGTAACTCAGTGATAAAAGATATCTCTGAATCAGCTCCTAAGGATACTGGTAAGTATGCAAAGTCATGGACTGTTAAGAAAACTAAAGAAACATCAAACTCTCTAGAAGTAACAGTTCATTCAAAGAATAGGTATCAGCTTGCACATCTTTTGGAGCATGGGCATGCTAAACGAGGTGGTGGAAGAGTGTCTGCAAGACCACATATTGCGAAAGCAGAGGAGTCAGCAATTGAGGTTTTTGAAAAAGAAATAGATAAAGCACTCGGAGGTAGATGATGGAAGAAGTTATAAAAATCTTAAAAGAGATAGACATTCCTTTTGCTTATGATCACTTTGCAGAGGGAGAAAGTCCATCTCCACCTTTTATATGCTATTTAACACCGGGTACAGATAACTTTGCTGCTGACGGAATAGCATATTTAAAAGTAAATGAAATCAATATTGAACTTTATACCGATTTTAAGGACTTGTCGGTAGAAAGGAAAGTGGAATCTGTGCTTGATAGGTTTGGTATTTACTACGAGAAACTTGAAACATGGATTGATAGTGAAAAGTTATTTGAAGTCCTATATTCATTTGAAATGGAGGCTTAAAATTTATGGGTAATAAAATTAAATATAACCTTAAAAATGTCCACGCTGCAAAACTTACAAAAGCAGAGGATGGAACATATACTTATGAAACACCAAAAGCAATTCCGGGTGCTGTTAGTATCAGTTTAGATGCTGAAGGGGATACTTCTCCGTTTTATGCAGATGGAATTGTTTATTTTAGAAGTGTATCAAACAATGGATACAGTGGTGATCTTGAAATGGCACTTATTCCTGAATGGTTTAGAACTGAGATTTTAAAAGAGGAACTTGATAAGAATGGTGTACTAGTTGAAAATGCTACAGTAGCGGAAATGGAAAAATTCGCACTGCTATTTGAGTTTGATGGAGATGTTAGATGCATTCGTCATGTTTTATATAACTGTACGGCATCTCGTCCATCTATCGAATCTGAAACAAAAGAAGATACCATCGAACCTGGAACTGAAACACTATCACTTACGGCAGATCCAAGAGAAGATGGCCTTGTTAAGAGTAGAACAGGTGATTCTACAAGCGAATCTACTTACGCTGAGTGGTATAAATCAGTATATATTCCTCAAGCTCAAGAAGTCGTTCAAGCGTTAAGTAGGAAAGTAGCAGGAGGTGTTAAGGGTGCTTAAGAAAACAATTAATGTTGGTGGTAAGGAAGTAGTATTTCGCTCATCTGCTACAATTCCTCGTCTTTATCGTGCTAAGTTCAAACGTGATATTTTTAAGGATTTGGCAAAACTTGAAAAGTCATATGAGGGAGCACAGGCAGAGGGCGAAGAATTTGCGATTGATGATTTAGAGATTTTTGAAAATGTGGCTTACATCATGGCATATCATGCTGACCATACAATTCCTGCAGATATTGATGAATGGTTAGACCAGTTTGATATGTTCTCAATTTATGAGGTATTACCGGAGATTCTTGCTCTTTGGGGTACAAATCTTATAACAGATATTGACTCTAAAAAAAACTTAAAAAAAGTAGCAGGGAAATGACAACCCCACTATTCCTCTTGCGAAGTTTAGAGATAGGCTTATCTATTCATGATTTAGATTATTTAACCATTGGCATGGTTATGGATATTTGGACAGAGAAAGCTAATGACTCTGTTAAGTATGAAAATTTAGCTACGCAAGAGGATTTTGATAAGTTTTAATTACTAATGACTTTTCTGAAAATTTTAATTACAATTGTTGTTATAAGAAATAAAGACAAACAAAATTTAGGAGGTTCATTAATGTTGTTAACTTACCATGATATATATCAATTTAATTTAGATTTATTTGATACAGTAACCACCAAATATGGGTACACTGATAAAGGTTGGAAAATATTTAAAGAGTATTATAAGGATCCTGATGGGTATGCGCTAGATTCTAGTGGATTTAAAGAAGTTGATCATATAATTTGTACTGTGGATGCATTAATATCAAAAAACAGAATTTATGAACACGTAGGTTTTAATGATAATTTCATTGATGAATATATTATTAGCAGACAAACGCCAATTATGTTTTTTCCAAAAGAAAAAGGTGGAATCAATACATCTAGGTATTCAACTTTTGGAGACAGAATAGACTATTTTCTTTTCGATTTAAAACTGTATTGCAATGATGAAAAATGTAAAATGGAGTCAACCTATGAATTACCAAATACAAATTTATGGATTAATTCATTTAATAAGGATTTCAGTAAAATTATAGATTGGCTTGATATTAAAGGGATATTTGTCACTGATAATTATGATGTGCTCGATTTAGAAAAGAATGATGGTTCTATAATTGAGGAACATAAGGATAACTATTCTAAAAAATGGACAGATTCTTACTATCAAACAGTTAAAAAGAAAATAGAAGATTTCAACAAAAACAAATAAAAATTAGATATATTTTTTAGCATCAATTTGAAAAGGTTGGGGCTTTTTCTATGCTCGGTTATACCGGGCTTTTTTTATGCAATTTTTTAAGGAGGTATCAGCCAATGGCAAACAGAATCAAAGGTATCACTGTTGAAATCGGTGGCGATACCACTAAACTTCAAACAGCTTTAAAGGGTGTAAATGGTCAGATTAAAAACACACAGTCTGCCCTTAGGGATGTAGAAAAACTTTTAAAGCTAGACCCTACAAACACAAACTTACTTACTCAAAAACAAAAGTTATTAACTCAGGCAATTGGTGATACAAAAGAAAAACTAGCTACTTTGAAAGTTGCAGCCCAACAAGCAAATGAGCAACTTCAAAAAGGAGAAATCAGTCAGTCGCAATACGATGCACTGCAAAGAGAAATCATTGAAACTGAGGCAGAACTTAAAAAGCTAGAATCACAAGCTTCAAAGACAAATCAAACACTGACTAAAATCGGTGATGTGGGTACTAAGTTTGAAAATGCAGGAAACAGCATAACCAATGTTGGTAAAAAAGCATCTGTTGCTTCTGCTGCAGTAACCACTATGGGTGTGGCATCTGTAAAAACAGCTGCTGACTTTGAATCTTCAATGAGCCAAGTTCAAGCAACAATGGGTATTACCAAAGATTCCATGTCTGAAGTTAATGGGCAATCTGTCAATACGATGGACACATTAAATGATCTTGCTAAAACAATGGGTGCTAAAACAGCTTATTCTGCAAGCGAATGTGCAGAGGCACTTAATTACCTAGCACTTGCCGGTTACGATACTCAGCAGATGGTTGATACACTTCCTACTGTTTTAAACTTAGCGGCGGCCGGCAATATCGATTTAGCTAGTGCATCTGATATGGTAACTGACGCAATGTCTGCTCTTGGTATGGAAGTGTCTGATGCGGATAAGATGGTAGATCAGATGGCTAAAACTGCATCAAGTACAAATACCTCTGTCGGACAGTTAGGAGAAGGAATCCTTACTATCGGTGCAACTGCAAAAACAGTAAAAGGTGGCACCGCAGAATTAAATACAGCACTTGGTATCTTAGCTAATAATGGTATTAAAGGTGCTGAAGGCGGTACTCATCTAAGAAACGTAATTCTTTCACTTCAAAATCCAACGGATAAAGCAACTTCTCTAATGAAATCTCTTGGTGTGGAGGTTTATGACAGTCAAGGTAATATGCGTAGCCTAAATGATATTTTAGGTGATTTAAATAAGAGTATGGATGGAATGACGACTGCTGAAAAATCAAATATCATCAGTCAGATTTTCAATAAAACAGACCTTGCATCAGTAAATGCTCTACTTTCAAACACCGGTGATACATGGAGTGATCTTCAAAAGAAAATACAAGAAAGTGGCGGTGCTGCACAGAAAATGGCAGACACTCAACTTGATAACCTTCATGGTCAACTTACTATTTTAAAATCTGCTGTTGAGGGTTTTGCGATTTCAATCGGTGAAACACTGATGCCAATGATAAAGAATATCGTTGCTAAAATTCAAGGTTTTGTAGATTGGCTAAATAACCTTGATGATGGAACAAGACAAGTGATAGTAAAGATAGGACTATTCGTTGCTGCTCTTGGTCCATTTCTTTTGATACTTGGAAGTGTGATTTCAAAAATCGGTGTAAGTATACAGGCGTTTAGTAAGCTGGGACTTAAAATCAGTGAACTTGTAGCAAGTGCTGGAGGTGTATCTGGTGTAATGACAAAGGTGGGTGTAGCAATTGGTGGAATATCTGCTCCTGTGATTGCTGTGGCGGCGGTGATAGGAACATTGGTCGCTGCATTTATTCATCTTTGGAAAACGAATGAAGAATTTAGAGATAACATTATCGCTATCTGGAATCGAATAAAAGAAATCTTTACTGGTTTTGCTCAAGGTATTACTGATAGATTAAATGCTTTAGGGTTTGATTTTGAAAACTTCAAAGAAGTTGTATCCGCAATTTGGAATGGTTTATGTGAGTTTTTAGGACCAGTATTTGAAGGTGTATTTTCTCAGATTGCCAATGTATTAGAAGAAACTTTTGGAATTATTACCGGTATTTTGGATGTATTCATTGGTATTTTTACAGGCAATTGGACACAGGTCTGGGAAGGTGTAAAAGGAATATTTGGTTCTGTTTGGAACTTCATCAAGAATACTTTTACAACTTGTATGAATACAATTCGAGGTATTGCTGATGTTGTTCTAGGTTGGTTCGGTACTTCTTGGAATGAAATATGGATTGGGATTAAGGATTTCTTTATTGGCATTTGGACAGGTATTTCTACTTTCTTTGTAAACCTTTGGGAAGGAATAAAAAATACTGTACAAACTGCCATTATGTTTATTGGTTCAATCCTTCAAGGTGCATTTGATATCATCACATTACCATTTCGTTTCATTTGGGAGAATTGTAAAGAAATCGTCATCTCTGTGTGGGATACAATCAAATCTAAAGTAACCACAGCTATTGATGCAGTATCTAACACGATAACTACAGTTTTAAATAGCATAAAAATGGTGTTTACGACTATTTGGGAATCAATAAAAAATGTTGTTATTACCGTTCTTGATTTGATTAAATCCGTAATCACCACAGTATTTACTGCAATTCAGACTTTTGCTACTACTGTTTGGAATGGAATCAAAACAGCAATCATTACACCAATTAATGCTGTAAAAACAACAGTAACAACTGTATTTAATTCTGTGAAGTCAACGATGTCGAGTGTGTTTAATAGCATCAAAAGTACTGCAACATCAGTATGGAATGGGATAAAAACGGCAATTGTCACTCCGATTGAAAAAGCAAGAGATACGATTAAAGGAATCGTAGATAAAATCAAAGGGTTCTTCAGCAGTATGAAAATATCTCTTCCGCATATTAAGTTGCCACATTTCAAAGTTTCAGGAAAGCTATCTATTATGCCACCATCAGTTCCTAAGCTATCGATTGATTGGTACAAGGAAGGTGGTATCATGACAAGACCTACAGTCTTTGGAATGAATGGTTCTTCCCTTATGGCAGGAGGAGAAGCCGGTGCAGAGGCAATTCTTCCTCTTTCTGGTTTCTATAAACAGTTAGAGGCTATGATTTCAAGTCACCTTAATACAGGCGTGATGGAAAAGTATCTATCAATTATTGCAGATAACAGCAGTAAGGGAATTTATCTTGAAGATGGAACTTTGGTAGGTCATTTACTCCCTGCTCTTGATGAGGGACTTGGCAATAAACAAAAACTTACAAGGAGGCTTTCGTTATGATACCGGATATTTATATTAATGATATATCTGTGCTTAGTATGGGGTGGATTCGAGAAAAAATAGATTTTCCTATTCCAAAAGCACAAACAGAAACTGTCATTGTACCTGGTAGAAATTCTCCAATAAGATTTAATGAGGCTCTTGGTTCTGTATCATATGAACCGAGAGCTTTTATTATTACTTTATCTATGCTAGGAACTAGAAAAACTTTTGATGAAAAAGTGTTATTAATGGCAAATAAATTTAATGGTAAACTCTGTCGAATTAAAACCAGTGAAGAGCCGAATCTTTACTGCATTGGGACGTTGAATCTTAATTCATCTTATGACCCATTAATTTCTAAAGGACAGCTTGTAATTGAATGTATGGATGGTGATAGCTACCGATATCATGCAGAACTTACTGAAGAAATACAAACAGGAAATGGAACGATAAATCTTAAAAACGATTTTATGCCGGTAGTTCCAACTATTATTACTACATCGGAAACAGTTTTGAAATGGAAGATTGAAGAAGATAATTTCCATAAAACACTGAGTGCCGGTACTTGGGTAATGCCTGAATTTGAACTGCATTATGGAAGTAACTCTGTTTCTATTGAAACTACAGGAACAGTTAGTTTCTCCTATAGGGAGGGCTGTCTATGAGTGATTTTAAAGTATATGTTGATGGAAATATCTTTTATCATCCTAATTTATCAAGGCTTGCGATACTAGAAGCACAGATAAAAGAAGATGCAGAAAATATCGACTCATTCACATTATCAGCACCATTTAATCATCCTTATTTAAATTTGGTTAAACCGATGTCATCGGTTATTACTTGTAAATATGGAAGTGAAACTATTTTTGAAGGGCGAGCACTTGATGATGGCAGTGATTTTCATAATACACATACTTGGGTTTGTGAATGTGCTCTTTCATATTTAAAAGATTCAATACAGCCTCCTTTTGAATATAAAGGAACGCTCAAAGGATTACTCGAATATTTTATTTCTATTCATAATGAAAAAGTGGAAGAGAAAAAGAAATTCACTGTTGGAGTTGTAACTGTAGAAGATAACAACGATTATGTTTCTTATTCAAATTCTGAGTTTTCAGTAACTCTAGATGCCATTAAAAAGAAACTGATTGATACTCATGGTGGATATCTAAAAGTTCGTTATACCGAAAATGGTAAATTTTTAGATTACCTTGATGATTTTAAAACAAAGTCATTACAAAAAGTGGAGTATGGAAAAAATCTGCTTGATGTAGAAATTACAAGAGATCATATGCAGCGAGTGAGTGCTTTGATTCCGCTTGGTGCAAGAAAGAAAATCATTGATGAAGAAGGAGTGGAAACTGAATCGAATGAGAGAGTTGATATTACAGGAGTTAATGAAGGTAAAAATTATATCTATGATGAAAATACAGTAAATGAAATCGGATGGATTTGGACATCTGAAGTTTGGGAGAATGTAACAGTTCCAGGTAATCTTTTAAGTAAAGCTAGGACTAGACTTTCTAATTTAATTCAAGGAATTACTAGCATTAAGCTAACTATTGTGGACGAATCAGAAACGGGAGTTAATATTGGAAGTATCCATGCAGGAATGTATGTTGAGTGTGTTTCAAAGCCACATGGAATTGATGGAACTTATCTTTGTTTATCAAGAACTAGAGATTATTTAAAACCATCCGGTAATATAATCACCATTGGTGCAAGTGGTGTAACTCTTTCCAATATTACTGTAAAAAATGATAAAAATCTATCTGCTCTTGAAGATGAATTTTTCTCTAAAACTGAAAAATTGGATTCAATTAACGATAAGCTGACTGAGTTTGATGGAACAGTTCAAAATGTAGGTGTTTTGAAAGAACAAGTCCATAACTGTTTTTCTGAGATAACCAAGACTTCTAATCAGATATTAAGTATTGTGCATGATACCTACATTGATAAGACAGAACTTGAGAGTATTCAAAAAGATTTCCAAACAAGTATCACTCAAAACAGCACAGAAATCAGAATGGATTTTACTGCTGTCACTGATGAGATTAAAAACAATGTGGCAACAAACCAACAGTTGTTGGAAGAGTATATTCGCTTTAAGGGTGCGTTAATTGAATTAGGAAAGATTGGAAATGCCTTTACTGCAGAACTTTCCAATGAAGAACTTGCCTTTAAAGAAAATGGACAGAAAATCGCATTTATTTCAAACAACAGTTTAGTTATTACCAATGCAGAAATTAGAAATAAATTATCTTTAGGAAATGAAACGAGAGGATGGTTTGACTTTATTCCAAGAACATCAGGTAATCTTTCAGTAGTATGGAGAAATCCGGAAACAAGATAGGAGGTAATGTATGACATCATCAGGAAGCATAACAACGAATGAAAAAGAAGGCAGATCCATTACTCTTTCATGGTCGCAAACCAGTCAAAGCGTTGCAAATAACACAACTACGATTGCTTGGACTTTAAAAGGTTCTGGTTCTGCCGGAGGCGGAAGTTGGGTAATGTCAGGTGCTTTTAAAGCAGTCATCAATGGTAAAACTGTATATTCAAGCGATACTCGAATTCAGCTTAAAAAAGACCAAGTTATTGCATCGGGTAGTACTACTATCACACATAATTCAGACGGTACGAAGTCTTTCAGTTTAAGTTGTGAGGCAGGGGTTTATACTTATGCAGTAAGTGTAAGAGCAAGTGGAACGCATACTTTAAATACAATCCCAAGAGCATCTTCAATATCAATGGCAAGTGGAGTGATGGGAAGTGCATCTACGATTAGTATTTCTCGTGCATCTAGTTCGTTTACACATACGCTGACATATGCTTTTGGAAATGCTAAGGGAACAATTGTTTCAAAGACAACTGCTACTTCTGTATCTTGGACACCGCCGCTTACACTTGCTCAGCAAATACCAAGTTCTATTTCTGGCAAAGTGACAATTACTTGCACAACTTATAGTGGAAGTACAAGCGTTGGTTCAAAAAGCATTACAGTATCACTTAAAATACCGGATTCAATGAAACCTAGTTTGTCTAGTATTACAGCTACTCGAGTTGATGGAGATGTTCCATCTAGCTGGGGTATCTATGTGCAAGGAAAATCAAAAGTAACACTTGCAATTAATGGAGCAGCGGGAATTCAAGGTTCAACAATTAGTTCATATAGTATTAGTGGAGGTGGATTTAGTTCTACCTCTTCTTCTTTTACCACAGGCTTTTTAAATACAACAGGAACGATAACATTTACCGCTAAAGTTACTGACTCAAGAGGTAGGGTATCGGATGAAAAGACGATTTCAATAACAGTAATTGCGTATAGTCCGCCTGTTATATTTTCTTACTCATCGCAAAGGTGTAATAGTGGAGGCTCACTTTTGGATGATGGAACTTATGTAAAAGGATTAGTATCGTTTAGTTATTCTTCTTGTAATAGTAAGAATTCAATAACTACTTCAGTCTATTACAAAAAATCAACAGAGAGTTCTTGGATTAATGCAAGTAAGACGTTTTCGAGTGGATCTTCCTTTGTTTTTGGTGGCAGCATTTCGTCTGAGTATTCTTACGATATTAAGTACACAATATCGGATGCGTTTATTTCAGTATCCATAACAGATACTATTTCAACTGCGTCTGTACTTATGGATTATAAAGCGGGTGGTAAAGGAATCGCCATTGGAAAGGTTGCTGAGTATGATAATACCTTTGAAATTTCTGAAAAATGGGATTTTAGAGTTCGAGGGAAAAAGATAATTGATTATATCTATCCGATAGGAAGTATTTATATATCTGTTAATTCAACCAATCCTACTACCTTGTTTGGTGGTACTTGGGTACAGCTAAAGGATAGATTTTTACTTGGTGCTGGAAGCACTTATGGAAATGGTGCTACCGGTGGTGAGGCTAGTCATAAATTATCAGTCAATGAAATGCCAAGTCATGCCCACGATACACCATTCTTTAATAATATGTCTAACAATGGAGAAATGGTTTCTGATTTTGAGGGTGTGTTTGGTAAAGGAATGACGGCAAGCGCTGCAAAATCTTTAACTGGTAAAACGGTTATTGAAATGTGGTGGAAAGAACAAACAAATTTAGCTGAGGGCAATGAGTACAGCTATTTAACATCTTCAAAGGGAGGCTCTGTAGCACATAACAATATGCCACCTTATTTAGTAGTTTATATGTGGAAAAGAACAAATTAATAAAGTTAGATCAGGCGATTGTCCAATAAGGAGGGTCGCTTTTTCTATATCAAAAATTCTTGAAAAGGAGGAATAAATTTATGAAGGAATTTTGGAATGTAATTCAACTTGTATTTACAGGAATTGGGGGATGGCTTGGTTATTTCTTAGGAGGGTGCGATGGTTTGGTTTTCGCACTTTTATTATTTGTAGTCATCGATTACATCACTGGAGTGATGTGTGCAGTGGCGGATAAGAAATTATCTAGTGCTGTCGGATTTAAGGGTATCTGCAGAAAGGTGCTTATTTTCTTGCTTGTAGGAATTGCAAACATTCTTGATGTAGAGGTTATCGGTACAGGCAGTGTTCTTAGAACGGCAGTTATCTTTTTCTACATTTCCAATGAAGGTGTAAGTCTTCTTGAAAATGCAGGACATTTGGGACTTCCAATCCCAGTAAAAATCAAAGACGTTTTAGAACAGCTCCATGATAGAGCGGAAAGTGAGGAATAATTGATGTCAAATAGTAATTTAGTATCTTATACAAGACTTAGTCCGAATCATTCAGGACGAAGAACTCACGCCATTGATCGCATTACACCACACTGTGTAGTGGGTCAATGCAGTGTTGAAACTTTAGGTAATATCTTTGCCCCTACATCAAGGGAAGCAAGCTGTAACTATGGAATCGGCGTTGATGGTAGAGTCGGAATGTATGTAGAAGAGAAGAACCGTTCATGGTGTTCTTCTTCAAATTCAAATGACCAAAGAGCCGTAACAATCGAATGTGCATCAGACACAAAGCATCCTTATTGGATGAATGATAAGGTTTATTCTACCCTTATCAAACTTTGTGTAGACATCTGTAAAAGAAACGGTAAAAAGAAACTTATCTGGTTTGGAGATAAGAATAAGACTCTTAATTATAGTCCAAAGTCCGATGAAATGGTTCTTACAGTTCACAGATGGTTTGCAAATAAGACGTGTCCTGGTGATTGGTTATATTCAAGACTTGGTGACCTTGCTAAAAAGGTGACAGCACAGCTTGGTGGCTCTTCTGTTACACCAAGTAAAAGCTTATATAGAGTTAGAAAATCATGGTCTAATGTGAAATCGCAAAAGGGTGCATTTAAGTCACTTGATAATGCGAAAAGATGTGCTGATTCTCATAAGGGATATTTTGTTTTTGATGAGAGAGGAAATATTGTCTATCCAAAATCAAATAAAAAATCCATCGATGAACTTGCAAGAGAAGTTATTAAAGGTTTATGGGGTAATGGCTCTGACAGAAAAAACAAATTGACTTCTGCAGGTTATGATTATGATGCTGTTCAAAAAAGAGTAAATGAATTGTTATATGGTTCATCAAAGAAATCAATCGATACAATTGCTAAAGAAGTAATTCGTGGTGATTGGGGAAATGGAATGGATAGAAAGAATCGATTAATCGCTGCTGGATATGACTATAATGCAGTGCAAAGACGAGTAAATGAAATATTAAGTTAGCGTGTATGCCCGTAGGAGATTTATTCTCTTGCGGGTATTTTTTTGTTTTAGGGGTAAAAATCGAGATGTTTTCTTTGCCTGTTACTTAGGAGGTGTTTTTACTTATGAACGATATTCAAAAAACACAAATTACTTCTATGAGGGCAAAGGGAGCGGGTTATAAATCTATCGCAAAAGAATTAGGTATTTCTGAAAATACCATCAAATCATATTGCAGAAGAAATAATCTAACTAGCACTGATGAAATAAAGGTGATTAAGGATAACGAGGTATTTTGTAAAAATTGTGGTGCAGTAGTTCCTCAAAATGACAAAAGAAAAGTGAAACAGTTTTGCTCAGATAAATGCAGAATGGCATGGTGGAATTCTCATAGAGATATGGTTAAGCATAAAAAGGTAACAGTTAAAGCATGTTCATATTGCCATAAAAAGTTTGAGGTTTATGGTAATTCAAATAAGAAATATTGCTCTCATGATTGCTATGTTGCCGACAGATTTGGAGGTGGCAAGCAATGAGTAAAGAAGAACTTAACAGCGAAAAACTCTATCTTGCCACTATGAGTATGGTAAAGAAAATGCTTGATGATGGGATTGTATCAAAAGAGGAATACATCATAATTGATACAAAAATGAAGGAAAAATACGGTCCAACTTTTGCTACATTATTTGCCGATATAGACTTGATAAATTAAGGCTTTAGAGTGATATATGTACTGAAGAAAGGAGGTCTATAAAGTGCGAAAAATAACGAAAATTGAACATACAATGCCAGTTATTCAGCATAGAAAAAGAGTTGCTGCTTATGCCAGAATTTCAATGGAATCCGAAAGAATGAACCATTCACTTTCTGCACAAATAAGCTATTACAATAACTTCATTCAAAAGAATCCTGATTGGGAGTTTGCCGGAGTTTATGCGGATAATGGTATTAGTGGGACAAGTACTGCAAAGCGTGAAGAATTTAAACGAATGATTGAAGAGGCTAAAAATGGAAAGATTGATATTATACTTACAAAATCCATTCAGCGTTTTGCAAGAAATACAGTCGATTTACTTGAAACAGTAAGAGCACTTAAAGATATAGGTGTAGAAGTTAGATTTGAAAAAGAAAATATAAACTCTTTGAGTGGCGATGGTGAGTTGATGCTTTCAATACTTGCCTCATTTGCTCAAGAGGAAAGTAGATCCATTTCTGAAAATGTCAAATGGGCTACAAGAAAAAGGTTTGAACAAGGTATACCTAATGGACAGTTTCAAATCTATGGATACCGATGGAAAGATGATAAATTGGTGATAGAACCAGATGAGGCAAAGATTATAAAACTCATTTACGATAATTTTCTAAAAGGTTTATCTGCAGAAAGTACAGAAAAGCAACTTGAAGAGATGGGCGTGAAATCGTATAAGGGCGGTCATTTTGGAAACACATCAATTCGTCAAATCTTAAGTAACATCACATATACAGGAAATTTGCTTTTTCAAAAGGAGTATGTTGCTGACCCCATCACTGGAAAATCAAAGAAAAACAAAGGAGAACTTCCACAATACTTTGTTGAGAACACACATGAGCCAATTATCCCAATGGATGTATATAAGCAAGTTCAAGATGAGATAAAAAGACGAAGAGAACTTGGTGTTAGAGCAAATTGGAGTATTCCTACTACCTGTTTTACTAGCAAGATTAAATGTTCTACTTGCGGTAAAAGTTATCGTAGAAGTGGAAAGCGTCAAAGAAAAGACCCAGATAAGGTTTATTACATTTGGATTTGTCTAACCAAATCAGAAAAGGGAAAAAGGTATTGTGATGCTAAGAGCATACCGGAAAATACATTGAAGAGGGTTTGTGCTGAGGTTCTTGGCACTGGGGAATTTGATGAAACTGTCTTTGAAGAAAGAGTGGATAAGATTGTAGTTATTGGTGATGATACGCTTGAATTTCATTTTAAAGATGGAAGTACATATCTTCAAAAATGGAAATCATCAGCAAGAACGGATTGTTGGACTCCTGAACGAAGAAAAGCCTGGGGAGAACTTCATAAGAAAAAATCTACAAGCCCAACAAGACATACTGAATTCACAGGTTTTGTGGTATGTGGGAATTGTGGTAATAATTATCGAGGGCAGTCAAACATTTATTCTGATGGAACGAAAGAAAGAACCAGGCGATGTTCAGAAAGTTGTGGGAACACTGCGATTAAAGAATCAACTTTGAAAAGTCTTGTTTGTGAAGTGTTAGAGCTTGATGAATTTTCAGAAAAGATAATGGATGAGAAGTTGGAAAAAGTAGTGGTTTTAAATAATACGGTTACTTTCCATTTCAAAGATGGTTCTACTAAAACACTAGATTATAAGGAAAAGAAAAAAGGTACTCCTCATACTGAAGAATACAAAGAATATATGAGTGAGTGCATGAAACAGATATGGGATGATGAGCGAAGAGAAAAAATGAGTCAAAGAATGAAAAAATTAAGAGAGGATCGTGGTGATAAATGGCAAAAAGAAAAGTAACTCAGATACCTGCTACTATCAATAAATATACCGCCAAACCGATGGATAGTAAGAAAAAGCGAAAAGTTGCAGGGTATGCTCGTGTTAGTACTGACCACGAAGATCAAACTACCAGTTATGAAGCACAGGTTGATTATTATACAAACTACATCAAAAGCCGAGATGATTGGGAGTTTGCAGGACTTTATTCAGATGAAGGAATCAGTGCTACAAATACAAGAAGAAGAGATGGATTCAATCGAATGGTGGCTGACGCCCTTGATGGTAAGATAGACTTAATTATTACAAAGTCGGTTTCAAGGTTTGCAAGAAATACAGTCGACTCGCTTTCTACCATCAGAAAGTTAAAAGAAAACAATATCGAGTGTTATTTTGAGAAAGAAAATATATGGACTTTTGATAGTAAAGGAGAACTTCTTCTTACCATTATGAGTTCATTAGCTCAAGAAGAAAGTCGTAGTATTTCAGAGAATGTTACTTGGGGTCATAGAAAACGATTTGCTGATGGTAAAGTCAGCTTTGCTTACAGTCGATTTTTAGGATATGAAAAGGCAGCAGACGGTACGATAGTGGTGGTGCCTGAACAAGCAAAGACAGTAAAACTCATTTATAAACTTTTCTTAGATGGACTTACCTTTCATACAATAGCTAAAGAACTTACTAGCCGAGGAATTAAAACTCCCGGAGATAAAGATGTATGGAGTCAATCATCGGTGAAAAGTATTCTTACAAATGAAAAATATAAAGGTGATGCACTTCTTCAAAAGGAGTTCACTGTTGATTTCTTAAATAAGAAGATGAAGAAAAACGAGGGTGAAGTACCACAGTATTATGTGGAAAATAACCACGAGGCAATTATTGATCCACAGCTTTTTGATCTGGTACAAGTGGAAATTGAACGAAGAGGAAAAGGAAAATCAAGATACAGTGGAATAACGATATTCTCATCAAAAGTACAATGTGCTGAGTGTGGTGGTTGGTATGGCTCCAAAGTATGGCACTCCAATGATAAATATCGAAGAGTTATCTATCAATGCAATAACAAGTTCAGAAATAATACTGGTTGCAGCACACCACATTTTACTGAGTATGAATTAAAGGAAATCTTCATCAAAGCAGTTAATGAGCTAATAACAGAAAAAGATGAGATTATTGCTAACCTCGAATTGGTAAGGCAAGCCTTATGTGACAAAGGGGAATTGCTGAAGAAAAGGGATAACTTAGAACAAGACATATCTGTTACAGTTCAAATGACACAAGCAATAGTTGAAGAAAACGCAAGGAAAGCACAGAATCAAGAGGATTACAACAAAAGATATAATGCTTTGGTGGAACGATACGATAAATTAAAAAGCGAGTATGATGAGATTTGTAGCACCATTTCTAATAAAGAAGCCAAGTATGAACAGATGGGAAGATTCATTACAGTTCTAAAAGAACAAGCGGATATTATTACAGAATTTGATGAAGGATTATGGAGCAGCCTTGCAGAGAAGATTGTAGTTAGAAGTAAAGAAAATGTTACAGTAGTTTTTAAGGATGGAACAGAAATAACAGTTTAATATTCCCATTATGCACTCAGGCTAAGTCCTGGGTGTTTTTTGCTTTATGTGGAAGTTGCCTAATTGTTATTTGTTGATTTTGGTGGTATAATAAATTATCTTATTAGTGAAATAACTGTTGTTAGTAAAGGAGAACTCATGCTTAAGAACAACATTGAAGTAGATGTAAAGGTTAAATGTATTGAATTAGGAATTACGCAGGCTCAGCTTGCAGAAAATATCAATACAACAAGTTCATATGTAAATCGTGTCATCAAGAAAAAAGAAGGTGTTATCAATAACACTTTCGTTAAGATGATGGAAGAGTTGGGATATGATATTGAACTAAATTATGTGAAGAGAAAGGTGGAGTAGTTATGGCAAATTGTGCTGTCTGTGGAACTAAACTAGGATTAAAAAAAGTTATGATAAAAGACAAAAACTATCTTTGTTATGACTGCGTAAAAGCCGCAGGATATCATCCTATGACCTGGACTGGTAATTTAAAAACATCGATTGAAGAAATACGCGAGCGTATTAATGGGGTTGAAAATGCAACAGTTGATGCCTTAGAAATGACTGTAACTCATTCCATTGGAAATATGTTTATGATTGATGATAATCATAAGCTTTGGAGGGTGCAAGACCAATTTGGATTGCATAAAGGTGGCATATATCATTATGAAGATATTCTTGATTATGAATTACTTGAAGATGGGATTTCAAAAGTTAAAGGTGGCCTTGGTAGTGCGCTTGTAGGTGGTATGGCATTTGGTTCGGTTGGTGCTGTTGTAGGTTCTAATGTTGGTAAGAAAACTATTACAGAAAAAATCTCATCAATGAGCATAAAGATTACATTGAATAACATAAATCATCCAACAGAAACAATTCATCTGCTTCAAATGAAGGTAGCCAAGAATTCTGCAGCATATAAAAAAGCATTTGAACAAGCACAACAAATTCTCAGCATTCTAAAGATAATGACAAATCAATGAGATACGAGGGTGACAACGCTAAAATGACGGAGGGATGGATATGATTAATCTAAGCAAACTAGAAGAAATAAAAGATTTAAGAAAAGTATGGCCACACGAGGCTATTGATTTTACACCTTGGCTTTCACAAGATGATAATATAGCTTTATTGTCAGATGCCGTTGGCATTGATATTACAGTAGACGAAACAGAATCATCAGTGGGTGATTTTAATGTTGATATCTATGCAACTGAAACAGGAACAGATCGTAAAATCATCATTGAAAATCAATTAGAAGATACAAATCATGACCATCTTGGAAAACTAATTACATATGCTTCAGGTAAATCTGCAGATGTCATTATTTGGTTAGTGAAACACGCTCGGGAAGAACATAAAGCTGCAATTGAATGGTTAAATAATCATACAGACGATAATATTGGGTTCTTTCTATGTGAGATAAAGTTATATCGTATCGGAAACTCAGAACCGGCGGTCAAGTTTGAAATTGTTGAAAAACCAAATGATTGGACTAAAGAAGTAAAGAAAACTGATTCAATGAATGAAACAAAACAACTTAGATATGACTATTGGGTAGCATTCGAAGATTATGCATTTAAGAATCATACTTTTGCTAAAAACTTCAAAAGAAGAAAACCGTCAACTGATCATTGGATGAATTTTAGCATTGGTTCATCAGCTTGCCATATTGCAATATCTCAAATTCAGAAAAGAGATGAAATTGATGTAGAGCTGTATATTACAGATGACTCTGATTTGTATAACTCACTTTATGAACATAAAGACGATATTGAATCTGTAGCAGGCTTGCAATTTGATTGGAGAGAATTACCAGATAGAAAAGCTAGTAGAATCGTTTTAGAAAAATCAGCAGAACTAACAAATAAGAATCAATGGGAATCACAGTTTGATTGGATTATAGATGTAATGCTTAAGATGAAAAAGGCATTCACAAAGCATATATAAAAGTCGATAAATTGATAGATGTAGAGGTGACCAATGATGGATTTAAAAGATATAAACTATCAGCCTACGATTGAGGAAATTAAAGCATATATCGGTAATGAGATATTCAAACAATTCTTAACATATATGAACGAGGAATATAAGGCTTTGTGTAAAATCGAATACAGCAAAGATGTTTATTTCAAAGGCTGGAATGTGAAACTTAGAAAAGCCGGAAAAGGACTTTGCGTTATATATCCGAAAGAAGGGTATTTTACAGTATTAGTTGTAATCGGCTCTAAAGAGCAAGATAAATTCAATGATTTATATCCAGCTCTTTCAAAAGAAATGAAAGAAATTTATGACAATACTAAAGAAGGAAATAACCAAAGATGGCTAATGATAGATATTAATAAGAAGAACGAACTTTATGATGATGTATTAAAGTTGATTCAAATTCGTCGAGAGAGTAAATAAGAAAGTGACAAATTGAAAGTTGAGGAGGTGATGAGTGTATGATTTATTTGAGGATACTTGGAATGGGTTTAATTATTTTTGGAATTGCTTTTATTGGCACTTTCATAAAAGAAAAAGTTTCAAAGTTTGTTCTTGTTAAGGGAAAAATCGTAGATGATATAAGGGCAATCGGTCCACAAGGGCGAGGATTTGAACACACACCTGTAATAGAATATCAGTATAAAAATACGATTTACAGAACAAACCATAGAATTTCAACACCTAAATCATCAAAGAAATATGAAATCGGTACTGTTGTAGAATTAAAAATATATGAAAACAAACCAGATAAGGCAATTATTAATGATAAGATAAATGAATCACTACCACTCATACTTGGAATTTCAGTTCTGATAATTGGTGTTGTGTTAGTTTTTATATCTTTGAAATAAGACAAATTCCTATTTGTCGAATTGATGATTTAAAGTTTGTGTGGTGAAGAATTATTATATGAATGTAAAAGAAACAAAGTTAAATGCAAATCATTTAAAGCTAATTGCAATCATTGCAATGACTTTAGATCACATTGCTGATTTATTATATCCGGGATTTCCAAATATAATGGGTTCAAATATTCTTCATATCGTTGGAAGATTAACAGCACCGATTATGTTTTTCTTTATTTGTGAAGGCTTTTACTATACAAGAAATGTGAAGAAATACATAGCACGATTATTCTTGTTTGCGTTTATATCGCATTTCGCATATTGTTTTGCGTTTGGGATTAACTATATACCTTTTATTGATGGTGAAATATTTAATCAGACTAGTATTATGTGGACATTAGCTTGGGCTGTTGTTGCTTTATATGTTGTAAATGGAGAGAACAATTTAAAACAATGGCAAAAAACTGTACTTGTAATTTTGATTTGCCTTATAACATTTAGTGCAGATTTTAGTAGTATAGCGGTGATGGCAATACTATTTATGTATGCTAATAGAGGTAATTTGATAAGACAAATGTTAAGTATGGAGTTATGGATTGTTATATATGGCTTAATATCATTCTTCTTTGTATCAAAAACATACGGGGTTATTGTTCTTTTCTCTATTTTTGCATATCCAATACTTAAGAATTATTCTGGCGAAAAAGGAAAAGTAACTTGGATGAAATGGTTCTTCTATTGGTATTATCCACTACATTTAATTTTATTAGGAATATTAAGAATAATGATGTATGGCAATGTACCATTGTTATTTTAAGAAAATTAAATTCCAATTTGTCGGGCTAATTAATCATAAAACTTAATATTATTTTTCTGCACTCAGGTTTAACCGCCTGGGTGTTTTTTTTATGACTTAGGGGTGTGCAAAAATGAACACTGTGCATATCGTTCAAAAGTACAATCGTTCTATTGTATCAATAACCTAAAGGTAACAGAAATAATCTTACTGAGTTTAATACAATGCCGTGGAATAATTAAAAAGTGTGCCTTTGCGGTGTAAAATCAGTCGTTGCGGTGTAAAATCCGAAACGGCTGTTTTTATATGCACAGAAAAGCTCCTCACCGCCGTAATGGTAGTGAGGAGTATCTTTTTTATCCTTATGCTTTAATTTCCTGCCCGTCCTTAAAAGCAAACCGCACATCGTTCCTGGCATAGACTGTTACATAATCAATCAGCCCGCACCAGAGGGCAGGGTCAAATTTCTCCATAGGGTCAGCCTGCGCCAGCGTGTCCAGAAAGGCGTCGATTGCCGCCCGTCTGGATTTCTTGTCGGCAAGCGCGGCTTCAATTTCCTCCAGCCGAGCCTTCGCGGTATCGAAACGGGTGGTGAGACCGTCATAGCGTTTCTGATATTCCGTTTGGTCGAGCGCCACATGAGCGTTTTCGTAGATGCATTTCTGGATAAGGTCTGAGACGACCATGATCTCATCCTGCAGTTCTGCGACTTCGGTTTCCAGTGCAGATGTGTCGAAAGCAACGTCCAGCGAATTTCGGAGCGGCGAGATAATCGCCGCTTTTTTGCCAATCAGCTTGTTTGCCGCTGAGACAAACATCGTTTTAATCTCATCATCCGTCAAGTGCGGCGTGGAGCATTTTTCCTCGCCGTCATACTTGTGATTGCACTGCCAGATTATCCTGCGATATTTGCTGTTGGAATGCCAGACCTTCGAGCCGTACCACTCACCGCATTGTCCACAACGTATCTTGCCGGAGAAAAGGTGGACACCGCTGTGCCGGCCCCGACCTTGCTTTCTACGCTCCAGTTCCTGCTGAACCAGTTCAAACACCTCCGGCTGAATGATAGCTTCGTGGTTGCCCTCCACATAGTACTGCGGGATCTCGCCCTCGTTGACCTTTTTCTTCTTTGTGAGGAAGTCCACCGTGTAGCTCTTTTGCAGGAGCGCATCGCCCTTGTATTTCTCGTTGGTGAGGATGCTGCGAACCGCTCCCGCATTCCATTTATCCTTGCCGCCCGGCGACTTGATGCCGTCGGCGGTCAGCCTGGCGGAGATGCCGTGCGGCGTCATACCCTGCAGGAACATACTGTAGATGCGGCGGATGATGACCGCTTCGTCCTTATTCAGAACCAGATTGCCGTCAGGACCCCGGTCGTAGCCGAGGAACCGTTTGAAGGGTACGGTGACCTTTCCGTCTGCAAACCGTTTTCTCTGGCCCCAGGTGCAGTTCTCCGAAATGCTGCGGCTTTCCTCCTGTGCCAGTGATGACATAATGGTGATAAGCAGTTCTCCCTTGCTGTCCAGCGTCCAGATGTTTTCCTTCTCGAAATAGATCTCCACGCCTTTTTCCTTGAGTTGACGCACTGTAGTCAGGCTGTCTACCGTGTTGCGGGCAAAACGGCTGACCGACTTGGTGACGATAAGGTCTATTTTGCCCGCCAGCGCATCCGCCACCATGCGTTTGAAGCCCTCGCGGTGTTTTGTATTCGTCCCTGTTATGCCTTCATCCGTATACACGGAAACAAACTCCCAATCGTCCCGGCTCTTGATATAGTTGGTGTAATAGTCCACCTGGGCGCTGTAGCTGGTGAGCTGCTCCTCGCTGTCAGTGGAGACACGGGCATAAGCGGCGGTGCGGCGCTTTTTCTTTTCATTGATCGGCGTTGCCGTGAATCGGCTTATCGTTGCCGGTATCGTCGTTACTTTCGCCACGTTTTTCCCTCCATCTCTGTATCATTACTTCCCGCATATGCTGCTTGCGCTGCTCCGTATGCTTGGGCATTTTTCGCCTGTTTTCCCATGCCGCTTCAAAGGTATGCCCGTCAAAGAAGCGGATGGAAAGCTGATACGGAGCCGTGATATGAATGCAGGCAATCTGCTCACGGAAAGCCGTCTCGTCAAATGATTCCAGCCCCATAGCGTCAGCGCAGAGGTTTTTAAGGACTTCCTCCTTGATGCTGGGACTTTGACATTTTCCGCCTGATGCGCACCGCCATACGGAATCAAAGCTGCCGTCTTTGTGCCGTGAACGCTGCCTGCGGTAGTTCTCGCCGCAGCTGTCACAACGAATACGGCTGGTGAAGCAGGAACTGTTGGGACCGAGCTGATGCTCCTGCACATACCGTCCTTTGGCGGCTCTGCGTTCATACGTCCAGCAGTCCTTCCTCATGGTGGATTCCCAATGGTGCGGCACAATGCGACCGTCCTTAAAATAGAAAATCATCTCATTCGGAGCAGGAATCTCAATGTGGTCGATCTGCTCTGAAAAGATGATTTCATCAAACGTATCCAGTCCCATGACTTCAGCGCAGGCATCTTTGAGCATCTGCTCCGGGATGTCCTTGTTTTGACAATGCGCATTCCCGGTCTTTCTTCGGGTACCGCAGACCCAGATGGTGTAGTTGGCATTAGGGTCTTTTCTCCCCTTGCGGTTAGACCGCTGATAGCTCTTTCCGCACCGGCCGCACTTGATTTTGCTGGTAAAGCAGGATGTGTTAATGCTCCAGTTTGCCAAGGCGCCAAGCTCACGGCGGCGCGCTTTCTCGGCCTGCACCGCCTGGTAGACCTCCATTGGAATGATGGCTTCGTGGGTGTTCTCCACGAAATACTGCGGCAGCTCCCCACGGTTGATCCTGCTTTTCTTGCTTATGGGGTCAACCACATATTCCTTCTGGAACAGAAGATTGCCCGTATAAGTGATATTTCCGAGGATCTGCCGGATGGAGGTGTTGCCGAAATGCTGTCCCTTATAGGATTTTACACCCATCTCGGCAAGCTGCTTTTCTGTGGTCTCTGCCGACAAACCGTTCATGTAATTGTCGTAGATGAGCCGAACGATTTTTGCCTCCTCCTCATGGATGACCAGATGATCGCCCTCCCAGCGGTACCCATAAATTTGAAAGCGGCCGTTGGGGATACCTTTTTCAAATCGTTTCCGGGTACTCCATTTGACGTTGTCCGACAGGCTGCGTATTTCTTCCTGAGCAAAGGATGCTAAGAGGGTCAGCATCAACTCGCCGTCCTCGGTGAGGGAGTCGATGCGCTCCTTTTCAAACTGGACGGAAACGCCCAGCTCCTTGAGCCTGCGCACCGTATTCAACAGGTCAACGGTATTGCGCGCGAAACGGGAAATGCTCTTTGTCAGAACAATGTCGATTTTTCCGGCTTCGCAGTCGGCAATCATCCGATTGAACTCTTCACGGGCTTCGGCTTTGGTGCCGGTTATCCCGTTGTCGGCATATACGCCCACATACTCCCAGGCAGGATTGCTCTGAATCAAACTGCTGTAAAAGCTGACCTGTGCCGAAAGGGAGTGCTGCAGCCGCTCGGACTCCATTGAGACTCTTGCGTAGGCAGCGACCCTTTTGCGGTGCGGTATCTGCGGTGTTTTCGCTTCGATTTTATTTACAATCCGCATGAAATCACTCCTTTCCGACACTATATATCACTCTGAAAGCCGATTATATCAAGTCATTTTCCGATAATAATGTACCCAAAGATGGCGAAAACTCAGCCCTCAGATTTGTATCAATTACGGCATATTCCTCCTCGCTCAGAAGCCCCTTTTCTCGGAGATTCTTTGCGATGGAGAGGGCGGCAAGGTAGCTCATTTCAGAACGGAATTTGTCCTCACTCATGCCCGTCACCGCCTTTGTAGCGGTCTGCGATATAGCAGGCGTGAGAGCAGTATTTTCTTTTTGCATTGCCATAGGCAGTGAAGGGCTTTCCGCAGTGAGCGCAGGTGAAGTGGTATACGGCTCTGCGGTTGACCTTTTCCGGGTGTGCATTCCACCAGGCAGTACGGCAGTTATCCGAGCAGAACTTGACTCGCTTTCTTCCGGGAGTCTGCGTAAGCAAAGCGCCGCACTGCAGGCAGAATCCGGCGTCCAGTTCAATGCGGCTGTTATCCGCAGCCTTTGTGCCGGTCAGCCCCATCTTCCGGCAGAATGCGACAACGGTATCTTTCTTCAGTCCCACCGCCTTGGCGATGGTGGCGTATCCATATCCCTGTGAGCGTAGGGCGGTAATCTGTTCTTTTTGCTGATTTGTCATTGTGGCTCCTCCGTTCCGAGGGTTTCCCTCAATGACCCATCTGGACAAGGTAGCCCGTTTTGGCCGAAAAAAATACGCCCACCGAACCGTTATGGTAGGGTGGGCTTTCAGCAGGTTAAGTTATTTAATTTTGGCTGCGTAGTCAAGCGAGATCCAACCTGCGCCGCTCTTCAAGCGTCCCCAGCCCGCTGTGGAGCCCTTGCCGGACTTCACCTCAACGATGGTGAATACCCCTTTTCCGGTAAACTTACCGGTCTTGGCGTAGTCTGTTCCCGGTCCTTTTCGGATATTGAGGTCGGAGATGCTGACCTTTACGAGGAACGGAACCTCTGCGGCTATTGTTTTCGATGTATAGATGTTTACACCGTTTACATCAAACACACTATATCCCGGATTGGCATCAGCGCACTTCTTGGCGTTGGAGAGGATCTTGTATGCGCCTTTCTGCGACTTGCTGTCAGACCAGGTCTTGCGGACACGGTAAAGCTGCGTGGTTACAGTAGGAGTATCAGCTGAACCGCCAAGCTGTGCCGTGACCTTTTCCGCCAGATCGCCCATCCTGGCATACATCCAGTTTCCGGGGCAGGACTTGTTGGCAAACCAGCGATGCACCGTCAGCACCATCTCATCGGACTTCGGCTCATAAGAGAGCGTCTTGTCCTTATCGCCAAGCCACAGGAGCTTTTTCTTGCCGTTTCTCTTGCAGATGTCTACGCAAAGGGTGATCAGCTTCTGGTAGACCACATCCTTAAAGGCATACGGCTCTGTGGTGTCGGATGCGCATTCGATGGTGATGGCCCGCTGATCGTTGGCGCTGGAAGAGGAACACCAGGAGCGGTTTTTCTCCTCCACATACATACCTACACGGCCATCAACGCCGATGCCGTAGTTGCAGCTTGCCTGTCTGGAAGTCGGCAGAAAGATACTGCCGAGTGTCTCCACCGAGCATTGCCCCACCACACAGTGGGGCGTGATACGGTCGATGGAGTGCGTCCTCTGCCCGGAGTGGTTGGGGCTGAGTTTTGTGTAAGATACCAGTGAACTGTTTGTGTAAGCCATAATCATTCGTCCTCCTTTTCGTTTTCCGCTCTGTCATGGAGCTGCTCCAATACTGCTTTCAGCTTTTCCGGGATGGGCAGTCCAAGGTGTGCGGCGTTCTCAATAATGCTCACGCCCTCGTTGGACAGATAAAAGAAGATCACTGCCGTGCGCAGTACAGAGCCTGTTCCAATGACCTGCACGTCCAGGATGTGGGCGATCCCCACCAGCAGGAAGATCAGCACCTTGCGGCAGATACCCTTGAATCCCACCTGGCTGTTGAGCTTCTTGTCAGATACGGCACACATTACGCCCGTGATGTAGTCCGCCACCGCAAACACCACCAGGGCGATGAGCAGCCCATCGTTGCCGCCAAGGAAGTAGCCAAGCCACCCTCCCACAGCGGTGAACACCATCTGGATCACATTCCAAAATTCCTTCATGTTGGTAACCTCCGTTTCTCTTGGTTTTGTGTATGAAAAAAGCGGCCGCTCCGAAAAGTAGTCGCTGATTCCCAAAAGATTAAATTGTCAAATCTGTTTCGGCAGCCATTCCCACAGCCGCATATCCTCCTGACCCAAAGACCACATACACATCCCCCGGAGCTTCCAGCGGTACGCCGCCTGGTTCGCCCAATAGACCAGGGAATCCACGTCCTGGTAGTAGAGGATAGAAAAGCCGTCCGCATCTCCAAGAAACAGCCGGGAGATCCAGATGTTGATGTCCTTTGGTATGATCCTTGCCGTGTAGTTCCCGCCGCAGGAAATCTCTAAAAGGTCGGAATGGAAGAAGTCATAATCCAGGGAAATGTCTTCGCTCCGGGTGGAGGTTTCCTCCACATCGGAGGTCAGCGTGAACACCTGGAACTCCTCATCCCAGGTACAGTTGAAACGGCTGATCCTGCCGTAGCTTTTGAAGCTGCCGTCCGGCATCTGGACATCAAACCGTTCATACGGCTCATATGTCCAGGCATCCCCCAGACGCAAAAGCTCGCACACGGTCGTATTGTCCGAGCGGTATCCGGCATAGCCTCCTGTAAAGCCGCTGACCGCTGCCGTAAAGCGCAGGGTGTAGGAGGAGCCGGAATACACCCACACCCGGTTCCCTCGGATACGCATCTCCACCGTGTACATGGAGGGATTGACCCGCAAATCCGCCGATGAAGTCCTTGCGATCTCCTGGCTGTAGCTGCTAAGGAGCGTGGAACCGTTGTACAGTTCTACCGCCTGGGTGTCGTAGTTTAAGCAGCAGAACAGGCTGCCGCAGAACACACCGGCCCGACCGCTGCCGTTTGCCGGGAAAGCCAGCCTGGCCCGCAGATGCAGTTCCGAAAAGCCGTCATACTGCCACGCAAGCTCCCCATGCCCTTCCAGCTGGGAGTAGACACGCTCCATCGAATATTCATCCGACCGCCACACCTCGAAGGAGCCGGAGCGCACCGTCCAGTAATCCGTCTCCAGCACGCCGTAATCCTGGAAGTCCTCATACCAGACGAGTGCGGAGTCAGGCTTTCTGCGGAGCATCTCCAATGTCAGCTTGAAGCCCTTATCGGGAACCGCCATGTTGCCGTCCACATCCTTAAAGCTCCTGGGAGCAAGGGCAAAGGTCGCTTCTCCGGCAGAGGGTTCCTCAGAGAAACCGGAGCAGACACGGAAACCGTAAAACTGCACGCCTTTGACATCCACCGAGATCGTAATAGTATGCGTCCCGGCGGAGAGGGACACGCCGCTGACAAGGGAAGTCCAGAAGGTACTCCGCCAGTACGGCCACCACAGGCGGCTTTCCGTGAAATATTTTGTGCTGCCGTCCAGCGACACATAAATGCCGTTTTTGTCCCAGAAGGGATAGCAGAGCCGCACCGCCACATCGTAGGTTCCCGCCGACTCCACCGTAAAGCTGTAGGTCACCGAACCGTTATCGCCCAGGGTGGCGATGCCGTTTTCAATGGAGACGATGCCGGATGCAGAGGAATAATTACCTCCATCATGGTCAATATATATCGTTCCGAACTCTGTCTTCTGCTCTTTGCCGTAGGCAGTCAGATATCGCCTGCGGTTGTATGTCCCCACAAGCTGGGGATATTCACTGGAAACAGCGTCCGCCCCTTCCATGTAGTCGTAGACATGGGGAAAGGCATAGGGCACCTTATCGTAATCGTCCCAATAGGCCACGATGGGGAGAAAGGGCTGCGGCGGCGCATCGTCCGTGAAATTGTAGCCGCCCGTCATCCACAGCTTGGCGGCATAGTAGGTGTTGGACGTTCCCCGGTAGGTTTTCCCCAGGTTCTCCGGCGTGTCATAGATTTGCCAGTTCCAGCCGTAGGCGGGCATACCGAGGAAGATCTTATCCGGGTCCATGACCCTCGTAGCGTAGTCGTAGATGCCCTCCAGCCAGCTTCTTGGGGAAACCGGCCCCGGTGCGGAGCCTGCCCATGCCATGCCGTAGGACATGATGGATGCGGTATCGCAGTAAGCGTCTAAGTCGCCGTAAACACACCAGTTTTCGCCGCCCACCGAGCCGTTTACCGAGGTCATTCCCGGCAGGCAGATGTTCATATGCTTTGCAGGAGCATAGGCTTTCACCGTATTGTAGATGTTGCGGAACATCGCCGTGGACTCCGTATGGGTGGAATAGCCGTCCCCGCGTTCCAGGTCGATGTCAATGCCGTCACACCAGGGGTACTTTTCCATGATGCGGATGATCTCCGAGAGAAACCTGTCCTGCGCCCCGTTTGTGTTGTCCCGCAGGGCGCGGAAGATGCTGTTCGCCCCGTCATTCGCCACCGTCAGCAGCCACTTGATATGGGGCCATTTGTTGATGTAGGTGAGCATATCCGAAATCGCCACGCCGCTCTCGTAAATCTCCCCGGTGGCCCGCACCTTAAAGGAGAACAGCCCGATCTGGCTGATGCGGTCGCCGTAGTCCCGGAGGGCTTCGTACATCCGGGCATTGCCCATGAACGTCCATACCATGATCTGTTTGCCTTTCAGTGTGTCCATCAGATCGGCTCACCTCCATCCTGCATTTCCTGCATCTCAAACAGCACCCTCGCTGTTTTCCCTTCCGGGAGCGTCACCTTATGCTTGGAATCCCAGGCGGCGCTGTACTGATAAAAGCCCTCTTTTTTCTCCGGGCTTCCATTTTTGGTGCATTCCCGTGTAGAAGCCAGCAGGGCGAGGTCCGCTTCGGCCGGGACGGCATTGGGGAAGGATACCTTCTGGCCGCCCACGCCCTGGCAGAGGGAAACTGCCCCCGCTTCCAGGTCGGACTTGGGGTACAAATGCACATCCAGCCCAGCGGAAGTCTCCCCAAGATTAAAGAGGATGACCGTTTCCTCGCCCCGCACCACACCGTTGAACCAGACAGGGGCCTTGACCTCGCCGTCCACACGCAGCTTTTTAAGGAATGGTTCGGTATGTGGCGTGTATCCCGTCAGCGCCGGGCCTTCCTGGAGCATCAGGTCCGTAAAATAGATCGTGCCGGAGCAGTCCGCAATGGTAGGCTTCACGGTAACGCTCACGACACGCATATCCTGTTTCCGGTTAATGACCTCCGCCAGCCGGATAAAAGCGACCTTACCCATCCAGCGTCCACTTCATCTCACAGGGATGGCCTACCCATCCCGTGGCCACCGCCCCTGCCTGCAGGAGGATGTCCGTGATATAAAGTATCCCGGCGCAGTTGGTGACGCACACCCGCACCGTGATGGACTTGACCCTGGCGGAGTAGTTCTCCGGCGTGATTTTGGCGGAGGTGGATGATAAGTATGCCATTTCGTCCTCCTTCCATCAGTACAGGTCAATGAATCTTGATTCCGTACTGCCGTCCTCATACTCAATGACCACTTCAATGCCCACCTGGGCGTCATCGCTCAGCTTCTCCAGATTTTCCGAGCCGATCTGCGCCGACAGGGTGTAACTGGAGCGGTTGGCGGGATAAACGGTCTGGGAGAGGCTTTTGGTCATGCCCGCCACGCCCTCCGCTTTAAAGGAAGCCGTGCCGGATGCGCCGTTTTCGCTGTCTGCCTCAAAGCCGGAGCTGACCCAATAGGCCAGCCCGTCATCAGCGCGGGAGTTCCGCAGCAGGTTGAAGGGGACCATTTCCCGGATATCATTGTTGGATACCATGCTGGTGCCTTCCAGCGAGTCAGCCGCGTTGTCCCACTCGCTGGCGGAACTGCCCAGGTTCTTCAGCGTGGTGGAAAGCTCCAGCACCGTGTTCCACGGCTCCTGCAGATTGTACTCCCGGCGGACGATGCGGGTGGTGACCGAAAGCCCCAACTCCTTATCCTCCACCCGGACGTAATCTCCCAGTTCCCAGGCTTCATGCTCATAGCCCGTCAGCACGGATAAGTCCATCGCGTTTAACACATAGGAAATGGTGGGCTGGGCATAATCCGCCAGCCGCATCTCGGCGTACTCCTTCATCTGGTAGGGGTTCGTGAAGGAGGAGCAGTCCAGCGTAGAGATGCGGATTTCACTGGTATAAGTAAAGTCCTCCACATAGGGCCTTCCGCCGTTGATGTCCGCGAAGGTCATCCCTTCCGCACCCACGGCGTACAGCCTTGTCACAAGCTCCCTGGTATCCACTACCCGCTGGATGGATTTCATGTTCTTCTTGTAGGCAAAAAGGGCGCCGCTGTCCTTGCCGTTGACCGTCAGAAGATGCACCAGCCGATTCGGACAGTCAAAGACCAGGTCGCCGCCGTGAAGGTCTGCGGTATTCCGAAGGATGGACAAAGCGTTTTTTTCCGCGCTGGTCCAGGTGCGCTGTGTCCGCACTGTCACCGTGCCGACGCTCCATTCCGTCCCCTCCAGGGCGTATGCCATCGCCGCTTCCGGGTACTCCGCTTCAAAGGTACGCTCCTCCTTGCGGACAGAGAAGGTCAGGTCATAGAACTCCGCCTCCGCGTACACCTCTGTGACGGCACTGCCGTCTGTGTCCCTGGTGTCCGTGACCGTCCTGACCTTATACACATCATCCACGATCTGGATCTTCTTCTCACTGTCGATATACCCCCGCTTGCCGTCCCGGTAGGGAATCTTAAAGGAAAGGGTGTCCTCGCCGTTGATCTCGCTGGTCACAATGATGTCATAGGCGTTTTCCAGCACCGCCTCCCATGCGCCATTGCTGTCCAGCACCACCGGCCGGGCATAGCCGATCTTCTCATAGGGTGCTTTCGGGATGTCATAGAGCCGGATATCAATAACCTTCGGTGTCCGGGAGGTATCGTTTGTGGTCAGCGTTACTCGGAACCGGATATACGCCCGGTTGGGGGACGCCAGCCGCCCGTCAGCGGGGACTGCCGCCCAATCGCTCCATTCCTCCAGGTCATCGCTGGTGGAGGTCTCCACCAGGGAAACCGCCGTGGTGCCGGAGATATACTCGCTGGTCACAGACACACGCCCGGTGCCGGAGAGATTACAGTCCGCCGCCGCTGTGGTCAGCACACCTTCCGAAGGGTAAACGCCGCTTGATGCCCGGAGCGTGACTGTTCCCGGCTCCGTGATGCCGTCCACATCCCCGGAGGTATCGCCGCCGTTGGCGCTGAGGGAGGAAAGGAAGTAGTTTTCCAGGTCCCCTGCGGTAAGCTGGGTGTCACAGTCCAAGAACCAATCGTCCAGCCCTCCGGCGTACCAGTAGGAGTCGGCGTGCATCCCCAGAATTAAATCCGCCGTGCAGGAGCGGTTCAGTTCTCCGGTAAAGGAAAGCACCTCCGACGCCCACACCGTGCCGCTGCCCCGGTCGCCCACCACATACTGCGCCGTCTTGTTGTCCGGCTCGATCAGGCAGGCGATGAAGTACCAGCCGCCGTTGACCAGGGAAAAGGGCGGGTCCACCGACTCGTCCAGAATCAAAGAACCGGTATCGTTGTAGAGCATAATCCTCGGCTTGCCACGGATGAGGGACAGGTAGAAAATCGGCTGCCCCGGCCCGTACCGGGTATTGAAGATCGGGCAATAGGTGTTCCCCACGGAATAGGTGGTGGGGTTCATCCAGCCGCCGCAGACGATCCTTGCCCCAAGGCTTGCGAAAATGCTGCCGTCATTGGTCACCTTCAGATAGTTCTGCTCGGAGGATGGGTTCACAATGTTCATGCGGAAGTAATTCCCCAGACGGTTTGCGGAAAGGGATGCGCTGGTGCCGCTCCAGTTATTAATGTATGCCGCCCGCCCCATGCCGGAGGAATCCAAAAGGCAGTCGTCCTCATCCGGGTCCGATTCATTGAACCGCCACAGGCCGCCCTTTGCCCATTCTTCCGGGAACTCCCCGGTAAAATCCGTCTGCTTGTTCAGTATCGTTTTCAGTGCCATAACCGCTCACCTCCATCGGCTCCTTGCCTGGATTTCCAGCCCCGTAAACGTGGCGTTTGCCGCCGTTACGGAAACCGTGTTGCCCCCCACCGCCAGCGTGGGGAAGTTCAGTTCCTCCAGATACGGCAGGGCGTTCCGCAGGATCATCCCGTCCGCGTCCTCCACATAGGCGGTCATCCGGTCGGTATCCACCACCAGCGTCTCGCCGGACGCAAGGGTGGCGTTGACGATCTTCAACTCTTGCCCGTTGGTAGTAATGCTGATGGAATTGCCTGCCCCGGAAGTAACCACGCCCTCAATGCGGTAAATGGGGTTGGACTCCATGTTCCCGATGAGCCGCGTGACCGTGCTGTTTCCTGCTTCCGTGATGGAAAAGGTCTCATCCTCGATGGCATAGCCGAAGGGGTCCGGACAGAAGAAGGTCAGGTCAAAGCTGCCGGAAGAACGCAGGAGCCGTTCACACTCCACCGCCGCGTTCAGTCTTGCCATGAAGTATCGGTCCGGCACATCGTCCAGGACGAGCTGCTTTAAGCCGCCCACCGGGTCGAGCCACGCAGCGATATCGTCCAGTGTGGAAACCAGGGCGGAAAAGCTGTGCCTGGGGAAGATACTGCAAGAGACCACGATCTCCCGGTAGTCGAAATCCGCGCCGAAATCCGTCACGCCGTATTTACCGGGAACCGTTGTAGTAAAGTTCCGCAGACTCCCGCTGACCTGCCAGGAGGTCAGCCTTGCCTTTAAGCCCATGCTCTTGGATGTAATGTCGTTATACGAAAAGCCCACAGGCTGCACCTCCTTTTATGCTGTGCTGAACCGTCCCTGGGCGCGGGAGCCGGTCTGGATCAGGTTGTATAGTTCCTGGGAAATCCTACGGATGTCATCCTCGCTGCGGACGATCATCTGCTGGATGGTGATGAGGGTTCCAAAAGAGGAGCCGCCTGTTCCGCCCATACTGCCGGCCACAGAACCCACCGTCCCGGCTGTGTCAAAGGCAAAGTTTGACGGGACTGAGGACTGCATATCCGCCGCCAGGCCATTCATCACGCCCAGGATGCCGTTGTTCAAATCCTCTGCGGCGCTGACCGCTTCACCGGCGCTGTCCTCAATACCGCCGGCAAGGCCCCTGCCCAGCATCTCGCCCACCCAGGCCATTTCCTTCGAGGGCGAGTTGATGCCAAAGAAGCTGCAGATCCCGTCCCAGATGCCGGAAATCCAGCCGGAGACTTTGTCCCAGATCCATCCGGCAAGGCTCTGGATACCCTGCCACAGCCCCTGCACGATGTTCTTGCCGATGTTGACGATCTGCCCCATAGACGAGGTAAAGGCATTCACAATCCCCGCAATGATCTGCGGCACCGCCTTTACGATCTCCACGATGATGGTAGGCAGGTTCTGGATCAGCGACACAAATAGCTGCACGCCTGCCTGGATGATCTGCGGGATGCTGTTTAAGATGGCGTTTACCAGCGAGGAAATAATCTGCGGGATTGCCCCCACAATGGTGGTAATGATGGTCGGCAGGTTCTGGATCAGGGAAATCAGCAGGTTCACCCCTGCGTCAATGATCTGGGGGATGCTGCCGAGGATGGCCGTCACCAGCCCGTCAATGATCTGCGGAATCGCCGCTACAATGGCCGTGATGATCTCCGGCAGTGCGGAGACCAGCGAGGTCAATAACTGTATCCCGGCATTGATGATCTGTGGGATTGCTCCGACAATGAACTCCACAATCGCCGTAATGATGGCGGGCAGGGCCGCGATCAGGACCGGGATGGCGTTCAGCAGCCCCTGGGCCAGCCCCATAATAAGCTGCAGCGCCGCGTCCAGAATCATCGGCAGGTTTTCGATCAGGGTCTGTACGATCTGGGTAACCACAAGGACAATCTGCGGAATCAGAGTGGGAACCGCCGCCGCGATGCCCTGGGCCAGCGTGACGATGATCTGCGTCGCGCCTTCCATCACAGCCGGAAGGCTCTGGATGATGCCGGAAAGCAGCGAGGTCAGCATCTGCATCCCGGTGTTTACAAACTGCGGCAGCATGGAAACCGCCGTGTTCACCAGCCCCGTAATGGCCCCGGCAAAGGCTTCATCCGCCCCGTCCACGCCGTTGACCATGTCGGTAAAGGCGGAGATGACTTCCGAAATTGCCGGGAGGAACTCTGCCCGGAGGCTGTTCTTCACATTGGAGATGGTTTCCCCAAGCCCCGCCAGGGTCTCGTCAAGCTGCGCCTGTCCTTCTCTGGAAGCCACCAGCGCCTCATTGTTGCGGTAAAACGCGCCGCTCGCCTCATCATAGGCTTCGGAGAGGGTCTCCATGATCAGGCGGTTTCTCTCGCTTTCACTGGAACAGGCAGCCAGCTTCTCGTTGAAGGCATCCTCGCTGATGCCCACCCAGTTTAGGGCGTCCGCCAGGGAGCCCGTGACCTGTCCCACCTTGGCGGTTTCGTTGGCGGACTCGATCATGCCCTCGATGGGGAGGGCATCGCCAAAGGTGCCGTAAACGCCTGCGGCAATGTTTGTCCACTTGGTAATGTCCTGCTCGTTCTGGGCAAGCTGCGCCAGGAGCTGGGACGCTTCTGTGGCCGTGTCCGTATCGCCCAGGATTTTATAGAACTCCGTGTAGGATTTCTGTGCCGCGTCCCCGCTGTATCCCGCCGCTTCAAAGGCAGTGGTCAGCTTACCCTGGGCTACCCGGTATTCCTCAGTGGCTTCGTCCAGGTTCCAGATGGCGCTGCCAAGTTCCTGGATGCCGCTTAACGCCGCCTGGATGCCGGAGGAGATGAGATTGCCCATCGCCACCGTAGCGACCGAAAGGCCGGAGCCTAATTTATCTGCCCCGCTGGATGCGTCCTCCAGCGAATCGCCGAAATCCTCCGCCACATCCCCGGCATCCTTCATCCGCTCCCGGTTCTCCCGCAGTTCCCCGGAAAGCTGGGAAATACGCCCCTCCAGTTCCTTTGCCTCGCTGGAGCCTTTCCCGTACTCCAGAACCGCATTGGAATAGGCGCGTTTCATCCCGGCCAGTTCCTCTTCCTGACGGGAAATCTCCTGGGAGAGCCGTTCTGTGGCGTCCGCCGCCTCCGTCTCCTGCCGGGAGAGGGACTCAATGGCCCGCTCATTGGCGGAAAGTTCCCGTTCCATGCCGTTTAGGGCGGCTTCGGCGTTGTTAAGCTGGATCTGCCAGTTCTGCGTCCGGCGGTCGTTCTCCCCAAAGGACTCGGAGGCGTTCTGGAGGGCAGCCCGCAGCGTTTCGATCTTCTGGCGCTGGGCGTCGATTTCCTTGTTCAGAACAGTATTCCTCGCGGAAAGCGCCTGCACGGACTTATCGTTTTTATCAAACTGCGAGGACACCAGCTTCATCTCGGAGCCAAGCACCTTGAAGGACTGGTTGATCTCGGACAGAGCCTTTTTAAATTCCTTCTCGCCCTCAATGCCAATCTTTAGACCGAAATTATCCGCCACGGACCGCACCTCCTTCCTTCGTCCTCATGGACTTCATATCCCTCGTTTTCGTGTAAACACGAAAACTCGCTCATTCCGTCATTCGTCCTCTCCCCACAAAGCCACTTGGCTTTGTGGGGTCCCCGTCATATTCCATAGGGAATGACATCATCTATCGTCAGTTCCCGTTTTGGCTTCGCAAGCCCCAAAAACTGCCTGTGGCATTCCCACAGATCCATGAGCAGGCCAAACGGCATGAGCCACACTTCCTCCATGCGCAGGGAGAGGTGGGCCATGCCGTAATACAAAAGCCGGGTAAACAATTCTTCATCGCTTACCCGGCCGCCGTGTTTTTTCCCTCCGGCTCACTTTCGATATTCCGTTTCGTCCCCCGGTACATGGCCTCCATGATGGCGTCTTTGTAGTCCGTCAGTTCCATCGGGGAGGTGAGAAGCTCCACCTCCTCGGCGGTCAGCTCCGGCTTTTTGTCCTCCGGGTGCTTCAGGTTGTGGACGAGGATCGGCTGGTTGCACAGAAGGGTAATCAGCCACACGATCTCGTCCAGAGCCATCTCAAAATTCTCCGCTTTCATCAGCTTCTCGCCCAGGTTCTCCAAGCCGCCGTAGCGTCCGGCGATCTGCTTTGTGGCGCGTGTAGTCAGAAGCATCTCATATTCCACGCCGCCAATGGTGACCATCGCTGTTCTTTCATCCATGACTCAGACCTCCTTAACCTTCACCGTCCAGCGATGCCGCGGCAGCGGCCGCATAGGACGGTTCGTAGACTTCCTGGTACCAGTTGGTGATAGTGGATGCGGACACGCCGGCGTCCCCCTCGGTGACCTCGGCTTTCCAGGGGTGCTTGCCCTGGCCGTCCACCTTGTTGCGGCGCATGACCGTCCCCTCGATGGTGGGCGTGGAGAACTCGATGCTCTCGCCCTTGGTGGTCAGGTTGGTGGCAGGGATGCCGAACTTCACCTTGTACAGCCAGAAATAGCGGTACTTGCCGTTTGCTTTCTTTGCACGAAAACCAATGGCGACAGGTGCGCCGCCGTCCTCACTGGCGGAGATGATAACGCCGTTCTGGTCGATCACCGCCCCAGTCAGGTCAGACGCAGCGGCTGCGCCGATATCGTCCACGCCAAGGGTGAGGGTGCCGCTCTGGAACTCCTTCACGACCTCCGCCGCGCCATCGTCCGCATACAGCGTTGCCTCAGCAAGCTCCACGGAAAGCTCTGCGGTCATGGCTTTCGCAAGGGATGCCGGAGTGGCGTAGGTCTCGTTGCCATCCTCATCTTCCGTGATTTTTGAATAGAAAAGTTTATCAAGGCCAATGGTAGCCATATCTCATTCCTCCGTTTCATAGGTTTTCGCCACGTCAATGGCGTAGTGGTGGTAGCCGGTATCGTCCTCATGCCCGATATACCGTCTGTCCGTAATGGTAAAATCAGCGGCAAGCAGGGCTTTGGAAAGCTGCTTTTTCCGCTTCAGATAATTTCCCCTGGAGAACAGGGAGAGGCGGGCCTCCTGGGTCTCATATTCCGGTAGGTTATCGGCATGAAGCTCGTAGGTATCCGCAAGCGGCGTGACCACCACATATTCCTCCGGCGGTTCATCGGAGAACACGCCTGTCTCCACAGGCAGACCGACCGCCTCTATCACAGTTTTCAGTTCCGAAAGTAAACTCAAATGTTCTCCACCTCCTCGTCCAGCTTTGCCTTCATGGCGCTGATACAGGCGTTTTTGGATGCCGATCGGGCGGGCTTCAGAAACGGCTTAGCAGGCTGGCCGCTTTTGCCGTATTCCAGGATGGTGGCGATCTTGGCGTTGCTGCTACCGTCCGAACGAGGCTCGGAAAAGCCCACCTTTAAGTCAAAATCCCCGTTCCTGTCCTGCAGTGCGGGAGAAGTGCCAAGGGAGCGTAAAAGCTCCCCGGTGCTTCTGGATTCATACTTCGTCCCGCTGCCGATAACCGCCTGCAGGTTGGATCGGACTTTATCCTCCACAACCTCTGCTCCGGCTTCCAGCACCTTTGGGAGAATCTCATCCGTTTTATCCGCCAGCCGGGATACCTTCATCAGAAAGTCCTCCGGCATTTTCCATGTTGCTTTAGCCACCCGCTTTCACCTCCGTCCCCAGTACCTCCAGATACATTCCTCTGCCTTTGACATCCTCTACAGAAGTGATCTCAAAGGTATGCCCGTTGCAGAGGATTCGCATATCCGTTGTTATTTCCACACCTGGGATTACACGGAATCGGAACAGATCGGTGGCCGTAGAGAAGGACGCCATGTTCGCCCATTTCTCACTGCCATGACGGCCTTCCCGGTATGCCAGAACCTCTGCCACGGTCACATCTGTTTCCGTCTTGAAGCCGTCCTCATCCTGTGTAAACTGTTTCTCTACGATGGAAAGGAAGGTGTTCATCTTGCCAAAGCTCATACTCACACCTTCCAATCCCGGTCAAGCCGTAAGAGAAGATTCACTGTATTCCACACCTGCTGCGCCGCGTTGGTGTTATCCGCAAAGAAGCCGCCTGTGGAGCCATCCCTGGACTCATAGAAATGCGATGCCAGCATGATCACCGCCTGTTCGGTAGTGGCCGGCATTGCGTTGTCAGTATAGTGGCTCGCCGGGATATGCTGGTAGCTTTCCGCATAGGAAACAGCGGCGGTGATGTAGCCCTTCAGAAGCTCATCATCCGCCGAATGCTCCAGAATGAGATTGGCTTTGACCTTAGAAAGAAGTGCTTCCATCACCGCCGCCTCCCTTCATCATTAGCCCGCAGACTTCTGCGCCAGCACCTTGATGGCTTCCGGCAGGATCAGCTTGCCGTCCACACGCTGGGAGGTAAGGAAGCCCACCTGGCCGGTAGCGGCATACAGCTCGTTCAGACGCTTGAAGGAACGGCCCTGGCGGTCAGCGATCCAGTAATAGCTGAAATCACCGAAGGCGATGGTCTTGGCGTCTGCGGCAATGGCAGGCATATAGGCAGAGGTGCGTACAGGCTTTCCAAGCAGCAGGTCAGGCGCACCTGCGGTCAGGGAAGGCTGCCAGAGATACTGCCCCTGGTTGTCCTTCAGTTTGCGGATGGCCTTGATGGTGGAATCATTCAGCACCCACACAGCGTTTCTGCGGTAAGGGGCTTTCAGGGAATAGAACAGGTCGATCAGCTCATCGGCAGTGATAGCGGTCGCGGACGCGGCGGTAACGCCGGTCTCCGCACCACCCGTGGCGGCAAGGATGCCCAGCGGCTTGCCGGAGCCGTCCCCGGTAAAGAACGCTTCCTCCTCCTTGGCGCCGATACGGCGGGCAAACTCACGGGAGATGTAGCTCTCCAGATCAAAGACGCTGTCGTTCAAAAGCTCCTCGGACACCTTGATCATGGTACCCAGCTTATAGGCACCGATGGATACCTGACTGAAGGAGTCGTCGCTTTCCAGATATGCGCCTTCCTCATCGATCCATGATGCGGTGCCCTTGGTGGCTACCACGGGGATCTTGCGGTCGCCGCTGGAGGTCTGGATGATCTTCGCCAGCTGACGGAAGATGTTCTCCTCCTCCAGAGCTTCTACCAGAGTACGCTCGTACTCGTCAGGGACGAGATACCCGCCCTCGGAATCGGTGCCGATCTGCAAAGCGTTCATCACGGTGGGCATGGGAGTCTTGGAGCGCATCATGTTCCAGAAGTTCTGGCGGTACTCATCGGTAGCGCGGCCGGTCTTGGCAGTTTCCTTGCCGTTCATGGGCTTGCCGGTGAGGGGCTTGTTCACCGGGCGGTTCAGTTCCGCATCCAGCGCCTCCTGGCGCTCCAGACGGGCGATCTCCTTGCCAAGATCGGTGATTTCCTGCTCCATGCGGGAGTAGGTGGCATCGTCCTCGGCGGACAGCATACCTTTGTCGTTTCTGTGGGAATCCAGGAATGCCTTGGTGGCCTCCCAGGCCTTGGCGCGCTTTTCACGCAGTTCAAGAATAGTCATAGTCGTTATCCTCCTTAAAATTTCATCAAATTAAGCCGCTCATAGAGACTGTCTACGGAGCGGCCCTGGGGTTTGGGGTCTTCGGTTTTCTTAGGATTGGTTTTACACTTCGCTGCGATCTTATCCATAAGGGAATTAACCACAGCGGCTTTGGAATACAGCATGGACACCGCAGGTGTCTCCATGTCCTCCGGCACTTCGGAGCGTTTCAGGACTTCATCTGCAAAGCCCAGCTCCACCGCCTTGCCGGCGTCCATCCAGGTCTCCGCATCCATAAGGTGGGAGAGCCTTGTGCGGGAGAGACCGGTCTTGATCTCATAGGCATTGATGATGGAATCTTTCACGCTCCCAAGCATCTCGATGGCTTTCTGCATCTCTGCGGTATCGCCCATTGCCACGGTCATGGGGTTATGGATCATCATCATGGAGACAGGGCTGACCAGCACCTTTGTGCCAGCCATCGCAATGACCGATGCGGCGCTGGCCGCAATGCCATCGATTTTGACCGTGACATTGCCCTTGTAGTCCATCAGCATATTGTAGATTTGTGCCGCCGCCACGCAGTCGCCGCCGGGACTGTTGATCCAGACGGTGATATCGCCGGAACCTGCCATCAGTTCCTCCTTGAAAAGCTGTGGCGTGATGTCGTCGTCAAACCAGCTTTCCTCGGCGATGGTGCCGTTCAGGAACAGCGTTCTCTCCACTGTTTCCGTCTGATTCTCCTGATTCGTCACCGTCCTGTTTGTCCACTTCCAGAACTTCTTCATCGGGGTTTTCCTCCTTTCCGTCATCGTTCGGTTGTGTATCTGCAAAAGCTCCGGCGTTTCCAAGCGGGAGCATATTGCCATTGATAAGGTAGAGATCGCCGCCATCCTCGGCTGGGATGCGGTCCATGTTTTCCAGTTCCCGGATGTCGTTGGCGCTCATCCAGCCGTTCTGCCTTGCCGTAGCATAGCCGTTCATGCGGCTTGCGTAATCGCCGCGAAGCAGACCCTCCACATTGAACTTGGTAAAATACTGTTTCTTTTCCTCTGCGGAAAAGAGCGTCCGCTGGATGGACTGCTCCCAGCGTACCAGCCAGGGCTCCAGCGTGTATTTCACAAACTCAAGCGACTGCTGCTCAATGTTGGAGAAGCTGGACTTTTCCAGGTCGCCTACCATGTGAGGCGGCACTCGGAAAATACGGGCGATCTCGTTGATCTGGAACTTTCTCGTTTCCAGAAACTGCGCCTGTTCCGGGGAGATGCCGATAGGCGTGTATTTCATGCCCTCCTCCAAAACGGCGATCTTGTTGGCGTTGCCGCTGCCGCCGAAGGTGGACTGCCAGCTTTCCCGGACACGTCCGGGGTCTTTGATGGTTCCCGGATGCTCCAGGACACCGCCGGGAGCTGCACCATTGGCGAAGAACTTCGCCCCGTACTCCTCACAGGCGATTGCCATGCCGATGGCGTTCTTTGCCATAGCGATGGGGCTGTAGCCCACAAGTCCGTCAAAGCCAAGCCCCGGAATATGCAGCACATCCGAGGGTTTCAGCCGCACGACTGTACCCTTGACAGTTGGCGCATCGTCGGTGCTGACGGTGTATTCGTAGTAGAGCTTGCCGTCCCTGTCACGGTCCACCGTCATTCTGTCCGGCATCAGTGGGTAGAGGGCAATGACCTCGCCCTTGCCGTTGCGGATGATCTGGGCGTAGGCGTTTCCCCACAGGAGAAGGTGGGTCATGAGCGTTTCCCTAAACACGAAGGAACTCATCTCCGGGTTCGGCTCATCGTGCAAAAGCAGATACAGCGGATGGTAGATGGCCTTTTCCTTGCCGCCATCCTCCTTATAGCGGTAGAGGTGGAGCGGCAGTCCCGCCACAGCCTCCGCCAGGATACGGACGCAGGAATACACCGCCGTCATCTGCATGGCGGAGCGTTCATTCACTCGCTTGCCTGCCGAGCTGCTGCCAAAGAAAAAGCTGTAGGTGCTGCCCGTGGTGCGGTTCTGGGGCTTATCCCTGGAACGGAAAAGCCCTGAAAAGATACCCATATATGATCACCGTCCTTCCTCAAATAAACAAAAGGCCCCGGCTGTCATAAACCGAAGCTCCCGTATCGTTGCCACAGCGGATCACCCGGTCAAGCCCCATGATGGTGGCGATTGCTCCGTCGATTTTCTCTGTGGATTTTTCCTTGTCCGCCTTGATGTTGCCTGCCGGGTCGGTGCGGATGTAGATGTTATCCATCATCCACCGCAGCACTGGGTGGCCGCCGTGGGCGATTTTTTCCTCCAGCACCAGCTTCATCAGTTCCTTGGTGGGAGGACTCATATCCTTAAAGCCCTGACCGAAGGGGACTACCGTAAAGCCCATGCCCTCAAGGTTCTGCACCATCTGCACTGCGCCCCAGCGGTCGAAGGCGATCTCCCGAATATTGAACCGCTCACCCAGCTGCTCGATGAATTTTTCAATGTAGCCGTAATGGACCACATTTCCCTCGGTGGTCATCAGCACGCCCTGGCGCTCCCACAGGTCATAGGGAACATGGTCACGGCGTACACGCAGGTCAAGGGTCTCCTCCGGTATCCAGAAGTAAGGCAGAACGTAGTATTTGTCCTCCTCATCCATCGGTGGGAACACCAGCACAAAGGCTGTGATATCCGTGGTGGAGGATAAGTCCAGACCGCCGTAGCAGATGCGCCCCTCCAGATCGTCCTCGGAAACAGTGAATGCACAGGCGTCCCATTTTTCCATCGGCATCCAGCGCACCGACTGCTTGACCCACTGGTTGAGCCTTAGCTGCCGGAAGGCGTTCTCCTCGCCGGGATTCTGCTGGGCGGATTCACAGGCGGCCTGCACCTTGTCGATGCCAACCGTGATGCCAAGAGAGGGATTGGCTTTCTTCCACACCTCCGGGTCTGTCCAGTCCTCGTCCTCGGCAGCACCGTAAATGACGGAGTAGAAGGTGGAATCGACCTTCCTGCCTTCCGCAATGTCGATGGCTTTCTGATGCACCTCATAGCAGATGGAGTTGGTGTCGTTTCCGGCAGTAGTGATCAGGAAATACAGCGGCTGCATCCTGGCGTCCCCGGAGCCCTGGAGCATAACGTCAAAGAGCTTTCGGTTGGGCTGGGTATGCAGCTCATCGAAAATGACGCCGTGGGTGTTGAAGCCATGCTTGTTCGCCACATCTGCTGACAGCACCTGATAGGAGCTATTGGTAGGGAGATAGGTGATCTTCTTCTGGGATTCCAGGATCTTTACGCGCTTGGAAAGCGCCGGGCAAAACCGCACCATGTCCACAGCCACATCAAAGACGATCTTTGCCTGGTTCCTGTCGGCGGCGCATCCGTACACCTCGGCGCGTTCCTCACCGTCCCCGCACAGGAGCAGGAGCGCCACAGCGGCGGCAAGCTCCGATTTGCCCTGTTTCTTCGGTATCTCGATGTAAGCTGTATTGAACTGCCGGTAGCCGTTGGGCTTTAGGACACCGAACAGGTCACGGATGATCTGCTCTTGCCAGTCGATCAGTTCAAAGGGCTTGCCTGCCCAGGTGCCTTTGGTGTGGCAGAGGGACTCGATGAACATGACCGCATAGTCGGCGGCGTCCTTATCGTAGTGCGAGGTTTTCGCCATAAACCTGGTAGGCTTGTATTTCTTCAGTTTTCGCATAGGCACCACCTCCAAAATGGCATAAAAAAGAGCCGCATGACTGCGACTTCCAAAATGTATCTGTACGAGAGAAAGAGCCGTGCGGCTCGTTCTCAGGGTATTGTTTTCGCTGTTATTTACTGCTGCATCGCCCAGGCAATAGCGTGACCGCCATCCTCGAAAAGTTCCCCGCTCATGGCGATGAGGTTCAGTCGGCACTCGATGTGGCTGTATCCGGTTTCCTCCGGGGTCTCAATGAACTCGTACACTCCGGCGATGAATCCCTTCCATGCGTGGTCGGTGACCAGTACCTTATCGCCCATCTTCAGCACTGCGCCTTCTCCGGCGGTAACCTTCATCGAAAGGTTCTCCATCGTGCTGGTGTTCGGTAGCCGGTAGTGGTTTTCGCAATTCTCGGTGTAGTCTTCGTATCTCTTAATTCCTGTGTTTTCCATCATCGTATCCTCCGATTTCTTAGTTGCTCCTGAGAACATCCACCAGCCATTCCGCTTCCTTGTGGTATTCGCCGGTGGCTTTCTCCAGAATGCTGCTGTCTTCATCGATGTAGCAAAGGGCTTTTCCGACCTTCACAAATCGTGTGTTCTCGTATCCGGGAAGGCTGGTGCGGTAGACCTTTGCGCTGCGGCTCTCACCGTCGTAGCTCTTGCCATCCCAGCCGTTGAAGGTGAAGCGGACGCTCTCGCGGGTCCTGGTAAAGCTCCCTTCAAAATCCTCTCTGGTGATTGCGGTGTTATGCTCCTTAAGGCTGAAGCTGTTCCTCATCTGGTAAATGTTCATCATGGTGGTTTCCTCCGTTTTTCTTTGTTTTCCCTTTCGGTGTGTACATATTCGCTCTAAAAGCACAGAATAGCAAGTTAATTCCGAGCATAATCTGCACAAAGATCAGTGGAGGAAACTGTGTACATTACTCCTGCATATGGCGGTGGATCGTCTCGATGATCTGTTCCTGCTCGGCGGTGTCCACGCCGATTGACCGGAGCGCCTGCCTTGTCCCACAGTCTGGGCAGATGAGGGTCTTGTTGTCCTCCCTGGAAAGCGCCGGAGCGCCATGATAAGTCCTGCCGCAAAGCGGGCAGACCGCCGTCCTTATGATGTTATCCTTCATAGCCGCATACCTCCCTGCATTTTTCGTAGGCGTCGATCAGAATGTTCTTGTCGAAGTAAAAGGTGTCGTACCCCTCCAGGCAGGTCCTCATGTAAAAGTTGGTGGGGATTCCGATGGGGCGCTCCTCATGCATGATGTAGGCAAAGGCCGTCACCGTTCTGCGTTTCCCTGTACGGATTCCCTTGTATTGGAGATTGATGTCCTTCTTGTAGTAGAAATTGGGAAATCCCTCGTAGCGGTCGAGGGCGGCTTCATCCGCAGCCGTCACCTCCCAGATCACCACGGGAACCGTGCCGCTTTCGCATTCCTCAATCGTGAGGTAAGAGCCGGTCTTGCTTCCTTTGAACAGTAGCTCCCATCCCTTGAGAGCAGCTGTACCAAGGATCGTGGCGTGAGGGCAGCGCATCCGCATCTGCGGAACATTGAGGTTGCTGCCGTAGGCGATGTAGTATCTTTTTTCTTTCATGTGTATCCATCCTTTCCTGGAGGACTTAGGTTACTTGTCCTTCTACCACCCTAAGACCGCCGAAGCGGTCAGGGGCAGGGCATTTAACCTAAATCCTTCAAGCGGCTGCTCTGCCATGCCGGAAGGCTGTATCTCCAGTAAGGTTGCGGGTCAGGAAATCTCTGGCCGTTGCGAACTCCTCGCCGATGAAGCCCATGCGGAGGAGCCAGGTTCTCATGGCGTACTTGGGGTTTTCGCTCTGCTGGGGCTTGGGGCTTGCCGTCCGCACATCCTTTGCCATCTGGCTCAGGGCCAGGCAAAGCTGAATGTAGCTTTTGAGCTGTCCTGCGTGGATGCCGCCCCGACGCTCTGTGGTCGGCTCGTCAAACTGGAAGAGCCTGAACTCGACTGTCCCTTTGGTAAAGGTGGCGTGGAGGTTGAGCATATGGTAGCGGCTGTCGTTGTAATGCTGGTTCCTGCCGTAGCTTGCGCCGTGGCTGGTGTACCAGATGTCCGCAAGCTGTGCCATCGTCTTGGGCTTTCTGCTGTTGACCTTGGCGAGAAAGTTGGGGTCTACCGTGCGGCAGTAGCGGCTCATGCGGCTGCGGTCGAGCTTTAAAGCCTCGGCGATCAGGCTTTCGTGGCTTGCCATGATGTTGGCAAGGTTCCGAAGGCTCTGCGGCGTATGCCCCTGCGCACCGATGTGGATGTGGACTCCGCATCCCCTGGAGGCGTCGCTTTTCGCTCCCGCGTGTCTGAGCTGTCTGCAAAGCTCCTGCAGGGTCTCAATGTCCCCGTAGGTCAGGATCGGGGTGACCAGTTCGCATTTCTGCTCGTCCGGTCCTGCGATGGAAACGTCCTTCTGGAATTTCCACTCGCGCCCTTGTGCGTCCCAAGCCGACCAGGTGCTGTAGCCGTTGCGGCCTGCGGTATTCTCAAATCTGCCTGTACCGAAGAAGTCGGCGGCAACCTTGGCTGCCTTCTGGCGGGTGATGCTGTTCATCTCGACCTCGACCCCGATGGTCTGGTTTTTCATCTCTGTGATCTGCCTTGCTGTTTTCTCGTTCATGGTGAATCCTCCGTTTTCGTTTGGTGTGTTTTCCCTTTCGGTGTACACATATTCGCTCTAAAAGAGGATAATAGCAAGGCCATTTCCGATAATATACTACACAAAGATGACCGCAAAATATTGTGTAGTTTACACCTGTTTACTACCATCAGATGTGTTCTTAACCTTTTGGCACAGATCCTCTCCAAACGCCACGGAAAGGCCGCTGCCGTTGTCCCAGGCGACCATGATGGAGCCGATATCATCCACGCCCATCACAGTGCCCTGTGTGCCGATTGGCGGTGCCTGGGGATCGTCCATTTGTAGCAGCTCCACACGGGTGCCGGAAGGAAACTCCTTGCGGATGCGCTCCACAACTTCCTTACTCGGAAACCGCATGGTCAGCACCTCCATTCTTAAATGCCGAAGAACCGGAGAGGTTCTTCAGCAGGATCTTGCGTTCGACTTTGTATTCACTGCCTATGAAGCCCAGGCGCAGGAGAAAGCAGCGGAAGGCGTACTTCTCATTATCCACCGCTTTCTCCGTGACCGTCACGCGCTTGGCGTTTTTGCTCATCTCGCAGAGTGCGGAAATGAAATGGGTGTAGGCTTTGACCGTATCGGCGTCAGGCATCTCTCTAAACCAGGGAAATGCTACCCGGTCTTCCTGAATCTCAATTGGAAGTTCGCTAACACCGAGCGCCTTCTTAATCAGGCTACCTTTGGCATCCAGCAGTTTAGTGAGGTTGCCAACCGCCGCTTTGTCCAGCGGAATCTCCACTGTAAGCCCCACAGTTTCGCTCTGTGGCGCAGTGTCGGCGGCTTCGGATTCTTCCTCGGAGAGCTGTTCCTCGCCGTCCTGCGCCTCGCATTCAAAGCCTGCGGCGGTGATAGCTTCAAGTACCTGCTCGACCTCCTCGCTGTCGGCGCAGTCGTCAAACAGGAGCGTCCCGTCCTTGGTGACCGTGAAGTAGTCGATCTCATAATTGCAGGTGGGCATGAATTTGTATTCCGCCCTGGCACCTGTGGCATCCGAAATGACCTTGACCAGTTCCTTGCGCTTTGCGCCTGTCACATTGTATCTGATTTCCATGTGCGAAAACCTCCTTTGTTTTTGGTAGTCACATATTCGCTCTGAACCCCTGAAATAGCAAGCGATTTCCGCACATTTTGCTTTAGAATAGCTGCCTGATCATTCGCCGGATAACTGTGCATAGTACACGATGCCGGAAAGCACAAAACAGACGTTGGGAAGCGCCACGCCGTTGCCCCACATCTTGTATTCCGCAGAATCGGAGTGAGGGTCTTTCAGCCACTTGATGATCTGATTGCGGCTCTTCGGCTTGGAGGAAGCTCCCATGACCCTCCGGTGTGTCTCAAACACCTCCGTCCAGAACTCGATCTCTTCCTCGGTCGGTTCGTCAGTCTCTAAATTGGAACACCACCAGTCCGGGAACCCTTGCAGTCTGGCACATTCGGTAGGCGTCAGTCTGCGAACGATGTAGTCAGGCTCCTTGGATACGGTAGGCGGATCTTTGAAATCTGTAGCGACCAACGTTTCCGTCACATCATCATCCGTAAAATTGGTGTGGAAGGAACTCTTGCTTGAATGGTAGATAGGCTGTCCGACCGCTCCCGGTCCCTTGGACACCATCGTTGGCTCGATCTCCGTTTCCACCGTGATTCCGAACTTAGCGTTCCGTCCCATATTGTATGTGGCCCGGTCAATGCCGTAGGCTACCGCATGGCGGTCGGTAGCATCCAGCGTGAAGGACACATCCTCATTGACGCCGCTGCCCTGGGGACCGTTCTTGTCGGACCTTCCGATCATGGAGCCTTGCACAGCCACCACAGCCATGCCGCCCTGGTTGTAGGAAGGGTTACCGCCGTTTGCGTCCAGACAGCGGCAAGTATCCGCTTCATAAAAACCGCTGTGTGGGTTGTCCGACTGCATGGCATGGCTCTGTTTGGAGCAGATGCCGTAGACCTTCGGCACAAATACTGTCTGGTCATTGTTGCAGCCGAGGGTAGCGGACTTGTTGTCCTGAATTAATGCACCTTTGCCGCCGCCCTCACAGCCGGAGCGGATCTTCAGCGTCTTTGGCGTTTCCACCACGAAGGGCTGATTATTGCCGCCTGTGCCGTAGGTTGATGAAACGGTGGGAGCAATTCCCTCAAGTTTGGTGTATCTGGTGTCCTGACTATGGTTCTCATAGACTGCCGCAGGAACCGTCCCCGCCCGGAGGGTGGGAGAGGTTTCCTCCTCATAACCGATGGAGCGGCTGTGTGCAGAATGCTCGGTGCAAAAGCCTGCCGATTCCATCACGCAGGGTGGATGATGAACTTCTGCCCGCAAAGTGCAGGTGACGCCGTCCGTCACATCCATACGGTTTCCACCCTGGTCGTTCAGGCAGACGCAGCCTGCCGCTCCAGAGCCTTTTTCAGAAGTTCCGGCAGTTCCTTGCCACGAACGGAAGCCCTGCGGAGTATACCCAGACACGCCTTCGGACTCAAATAGTATTTTTCCGGCACTCCCGCCTGCAAGATCTGCGACAAGGTAGATACGTTTTCTGCGCTGGGGAACTCCCCAGTACTGCGCATCAAATATCCGCCATGCGAGACTGAAATCATCTGCCACGATCTCTCCGGCGGTCGGCCACCTCTCAGGTCGAGGAGTATGAATTTCGTATCCCTTGACCGAGCAGACCTCTTCGAGGACGGACTGGAAGTCCGCGCCCTTGTTGGAGCTGAATGCGCCGGGGACGTTCTCCCAGACGATGTATCTTGGATATCTGCCATTGGTTTTGCACCTCATTTCCTTTACGATTCGGACGGCTTCGTAGAAAAGACTGGAACGGGAGCCGTCCAAGCCCTCCCGTCGGCCTGCGATGCTCATGTCCTGGCATGGTGAGCCGAAGGTGATGATATCCACCGGCTCTACATCTGCGCCGTTCATTTTCGAGACATCGCCGTAATGCTTCATAAACGGCAGCCGTTTGGTGGTCACCCGGATAGGAAACGGCTCGATCTCCGAAGCCCATATAGGGGTAATGCCGGAGATCAAGCCGCCTAAAGGGAAACCGCCGGAGCCGTCAAACAGGCTGCCGAGGGTCAGTTTATTGTGTTCCATCCGTGACCTCCTCATAGCTGTATGTCCTGCCGTCCCGAAGGACGCTCACGCCATCCGCAGAACCGACCTGCTCAATGTAGCGGTTCACGATAACATCGCAGAACTTCTCATCCAGCTCAATGGTTCGGCAGATACGGTCGGTCTGCTCACAGGCAATAAGGGTAGAACCGGAGCCGCCGAAGGGGTCAAGCACTACCGAGTTTGCCATGCTGGAGTTGCCGATGGGATATGCCAGCAGGGGGATTGGCTTCATGGTGGGATGGTCGCCGTTCTTCTTGGGCTTATCAAACTCCCAGATGGTGGTTTCTTTCCTGCCCGTGTACCATTGGTGCTTGCCGTTTTTCTTCCAGCCGTACAGCACAGGTTCATGCTGCCACTGGTAGGGAGAGCGTCCGAGGACCAGGGACTGCTTCTTCCAGATACAGCAGCCGGATAAATAAAATCCCGCATCGGCAAACGCCCTGCGGAAGTTTAAGCCCTCGGTGTCGGCGTGGAACACATAGATGGATGCGTCCGCCGCCATGACCGACTCCATATTCTGAAAAGCGGCGAGGAGAAACTCATAGAATTTCTCGCCTGCCATGTTGTCGTTCTTGATTTTGCCCGCCGAACCCTCATAATTGACGTTGTACGGCGGGTCGGTGATCACCAGGTTTGCCTTAGTCCCGTCCATGAGGATGTCATAGACCTCCGGTTTGGTGGAGTCCCCGCATACCAGCCGATGCCTGCCAAGCGTCCATACATCGCCGCTTTTGGTGAAGGTAGGCTTTTGCAGCTCCGCATCCACATCGAAGTCATCCTCTTTAGCTTCGATGCCGTCATCGAACAGAGCCGCCAGCTCCTTTTCGTCAAAGCCGGTGAGCAGAGGGTCAAAGTCCATGCCCTGCAAAGACTCGATCTCCACCCGCAGAAGCTCCTCATCCCATCCGGCATCCATCGCCATGCGGTTGTCCGCAATGATATAGGCTTTCTTCTGCGCCTCGGTGAGATGGTCAGCAAAGACGCACGGAACTTCCTTGATGCCTTCTTCTTTGGCAGCAAGAATACGACCGTGACCAGCGATAATGCCAAAGTCACGGTCGATGATGACGGGATTAATAAAGCCGAACTCCCGGAGGGACGAGCGGAGCTTCGTGATCTGCTCCGGGGAGTGGGTTCGGGCGTTGTTTACATAGGGTACCAGCTTGGCAATAGGCACGAGCTGCATTTCCGTTGTCGTTTTCATCGTACCAGCCCCCATTCCGCAAATTTCTCAAAGCCGCCAAGGGACAGGATGTATCTCCGGGCGGTTTCCACGATCTCAGCGTAGGGAATGCTGTCCACGGTATCGTCCCCGATGGCGCAGCACAGTTCCACGGGCTTTCCCGTTTTCTGCGCTTTCAGCCAGGCGTAGATGTTGACCGACACATCCGCTTTGGATAGGTCTTTTCCGTGCAGACCGCCGCCTGTGACGGAGTCAGCCATATCACTGCCCAGCTTGCGATTGGTGGCGCCGGAGTCTACATCCGTGCCGCCTGTCCAGTCACCCAGGGGATTTACCTCGGCGTGAGGATATACTTCCTTGAGGTGCTGAGTCCTGGCATTGCTCTGGCAGAGGATGAGCCTTGCGCCGTCCAGAATGTACTTGCCGTCATAGTGATAAGTGTGATACACACTTCTGGCGATCTCGCAGAGGGCTTTCTGCTCCTCGGTCACAGGCATCCCTTTGAAGATACCGTTGTCGCCGCAGCGGATTCCGTCCGCCTGGTTATTGGCGAGGTGTCCGTCCTGCGGCACTTCCACATAATCCGTGTGCAGATTACCGCCGATGCGCTTCACGATGGCATACACCTCATCCAGCGGAATGTGTACGGAACTCTCCGCGATGATGTGGCAGACACCGTGGCCGATGAGAACCTCCACGGCGATCCTCGGATTTTCATCTTTTCTGTACGCCGCATCCACCAGAGCGCCGGCGATGCGGTCAGCCACCTTGTCCGGGTGGCACGGATTTACTTTTTCAAACATGGCGTTATCCTTTCCGCGCCCGCAGTAAGCGCTCCATCAAATCATCCTGGGGAGAGACCTCCCCGTAGTCGGTGCTGCAGTTTTCCTTGACGATCTGGAAGATTTCATTCCACAGCCGCACCGCCTGGTTCATGTAATTGATGCCGATATTGATAAACGGCGATGGGATCGGCTTCTGGGTAGTGGGGTGCTTGGAGAGGAATCCCATGCGGTTGGTCATCTCCTCGCACTGAATCCAGCGGGCGCTGCACATGGCATACCGCTCCAAAAGCTGTGGCGATACCTTTGCGGCGCAGCCGATCTTCTTCAGCCACTCCCAGGTTTCTTTGTAGATTTCCTCCGCCTGGAGCGTACTTCCGTCACGCTGCTCGGCGGAGAGGAACTCATGGGGCTTTGGCATATCGACACCCTCGACTTCGGGAATGTCCAGAACTTCCAGTCTGCGTCCGCCCGGATTGCCGTTCTCGGCTTTCTCCTTGACGGCAGACTTTTTTCTTCCCGCACCGGGTCTCGCACCACCGCGCCCACCTGTGTTATTGGATTTTGTCGGCATTTTCTCACCTCTTTTCCGCAAAAATAGAGCGACCGCTATCGGCCGCCGTCAATTACCCTTTTGATTTCGCCTTTTTCGCGCACGAAGCCCCGGGCCGCTGCCCGCGTACAGGACCCGCAGAGATTTTGACCGCCCTACCGGTCGCCAAGGTCGTGGTGGATCTTGGTATGGCAGGAACGGCAAAGGCTCATCAGATTGTCTCTCGCATGAGTGCCACCCTGAGAGATGGGAACGATGTGGTGTACCTCATCCACAGGAGTCAGCCGTCCTTCCTTGAGACACATCTCACAGAGAGGATGCGCCGCAGCATAGCGGTCACGGATTCGTTTCCAGGCTCTTCCGTACTTCTTGTTTACGTCCGCACTGCGTTCGTATTTGTTGTACTGCCTGCGGGCGGCTGCTTCGTGCTCCTTGCAGTATTGACCATCCGTGAGGTTGGGACAGCCGGGGTAGGAGCAGGGCCGCTTGGGTTTCCTTGGCATCGCTTCACCTCCTTGGGGCATAATAAAAGCCCCCACAGGATCGCTCCCATGAAGGCTGTTCTTGTATTCTACTTCGCTATTGTAATGATATCACAGGACGGGTGTGCCATACTGTGCCAAACCGTGCCAACTTTCAATTCGGGACAGAAAAGTTCTGGAGAGCCGACCCGTGTATGCGGTGTACCGTGCGAAGCGACACGTTCAGCATCCGGGATATCTCCTCCCAGGAGCAGTTGTCCAGGTAACGGTAACGGAGTACCAGCTGCTCCTCACGGCTGGCAAGCCTGTCGATTGCCGCATTGATGGTTTCCTTGAGACACACCAGATACGCCACCTTTTCCGCCACATCCCTCTGGATGGCGTCGATTTTCTCAAGGCACCGGACAAAAGGGGCTTCTGTCGGCTTGTTTGGGTTGTAGTGCGGTTCGAAATTACTGCCTGAGACGCTGCTCGATAAATCCCTCCAGTAGTCAATCTCACGCAGACGGCAGTTTATAAGGGCATCCAGGTGCCGCGCCTGGTTCAGATACTCTTTTGCGGTCATGCGTCCACCTCCTTCTGCAGGGAGCGGATCAGCATCTCGCCTTTCACATCTGTGAGTGCCGAATACCACTGCGAACGGAAGAACCGCTCAATTTCGGCTTTATCCGCTTGCGCCGCCCTATTACGGGAGTTGGCTTTCAGGCTTTTCAGCGCCATGCGGTAATCCTTCACAGCTTGCAGGATGATGGCGTTCGCAAGGTCCTCGTAAATCGTGATATTGCTCATATTCGCACCTCCGAAATTTTGATCCTCGGATTGGCACGGATTTTCTTAGATTGTCTCAGATTTTCAAGTCCGCTTTCACGGCATCGATCAGGGCCGTCTGGGTATGCTCCTTTTTGGAGAGGGCTTTCATGATGCGTTCGTCAATGGTGCCCTTTGTGACGATGTGTTGTACCACCACAGTTTCAGAAGTCTGCCCCTGCCGCCAGAGCCGCGCAATGGTCTGCTGATAAAGCTCCAGGCTCCAGGTCAGTCCGAACCACACGATGGCCGAACCGCCGCTCTGGAGATTCAGCCCATGCCCGGCGGAAGCGGGATGGATCAGCGCCACCGGTAACTCGCCATTGTTCCATCTGCGGATACTGGCGGCGTCATCCAGCCGGGAGAACGGGATATGCAGCTTTCGCAGCCTTTCCGAAATACGGGTCAGGTCATGCTTGAACCAGTAAGCCACCAGAAGCGGTTTGCCGTTGGCGGCTTCGATGATGTCCTCCAAAGCGTCAAGCTTGCGGTCGTGGATGCGGATGGTTTCGCCGCCGTCGTCATAGATTGCGCCGTTCGCCATCTGGGAGAGTTTCCCGGAGAGGGAGGCGGCGTTGGCGGCAGTGATCTCTGCGTTGCCCAGCGACAGCACCAGCTCCTGTTTCAAGTCCGTGTATTTTTTCTGTTCATCCTCGGAAAGCCGAACCGTGTATTCACTGCTGACCAGCTTTGGCATATTCAGGTGGTCGGCGGACTTCATAGAGATGGTGATGTCCGAAATCTGTCGGTAGATGGCGTCCTCTGCATAGGGCAGGGGTTTGTAGGAGTAGATGACCTGGCCGTTTCGCTTGTCCGGCGTGAAGTAATCGGTGCGGTACTTGGTGATGAACCGTCCAAGCCGCTGCCCCATGTCCAGGATGCGAAACTCCGCCCACAGATCCATCAGACCGTTGGACGCAGGAGTGCCGGTCAGTCCGACGATGCGGCTCACCTTTGGTCTGACCTTTAACAGTGACTTGAACCGCTTTGTCTGGTGATTCTTGAACGAGGATAACTCATCGATCACCACCATATCGAAGTCAAAGGGAATGCCGCTCTCATCAATGAGCCACTGGACGTTTTCCCGGTTGATGATGTAGATGTCAGCGCGTCTCATCAATGCCGACCGGCGCTGGGCTTCCGTCCCGACAGCCACGGAGCAGATGAGATCCTGAAGGTGATCCCACTTATCCGCTTCAGCCGTCCATGTGTCCCGCGCCACTCTTAAGGGTGCGATGACCAGCACTTTATGGACCTCGAAGCTGTCAAACAGCAGGTCGGCTATGGCTGTCAGCGTGATGCTGGTTTTTCCCAGGCCGCAGTCTAAGAAGATAGCGGCTGCGGGGTGTGTCTCAATGTAATCCACCGCATATTTCTGATATTCATGAGGTTCGTATCTCATCCAGTATCCCTCCAATCTGCTCCGTATCGTCCAGCACATACACCGGAAATCCCAGCCGCCGCAAAAGCCTGTGGCGGGAAAGCTGCAGAGGTCGCGGCTTTTCTCCCAGAGCCTTGACTTCAACAAAGCCTATCCGTCCATTCGGCAGCAGCACCATGCGGTCCGGCATACCGTCAAAACCGGGAGATACGAGCTTGGGGCAGATGCCGCCGGCCTTTTTGACCATCTGCGTCAGTTTCTTTTCAATTTCTTTTTCTCTCATGGGCGTATCCTTTCTATGGGGTCGGCTAATTCAAAAGCGGCGTAGGCGGCCAAGACAAAATTGTCGAGGGGCTTGCCCTTGTAGCTCCAGGCGGTCCTGCCATCCACATATACGCTGTAGCGATTGCTGCCCTTGTTGTTGATAAACACCTTTCTGCCCCGATAAGTCAGCTGATAGTTTCCATACCAGTTCTTTCGCCATTGACGGTGGGGAAAGTTACGTTTCCGCTTGGCGCGGTTTTTCATAAGCCGCTCACGCTCTCTGGCGGCGAAGATATCGCCCTCCATAATCCCTGCGCAGATACAGCCGACTGAAACAGTCTCAAAATACTCGTCATGACGCATCACATGGACAAAGCGTACCTGTGAACAATCGCAGAGTTCACAGGTGAACAGGTCGATGTGATCGGGATCTTCCTCTTCATCGGCCACATCGTAAATGTAGTCACAGTACCAGCCGGAGAGAGGCGCTCCCCATTCCCGAAGCCGCTTCTGACACCTGCGGACATATGCGCTGTCTATTTCATACATTGACATTTTGATTTACCTCCGTGTTCTTAAAAACCTGAAAATCCTTACGCGCGTGCGTATGCGTGTTTTACGGGTTCTGTACAGTCTTTTTTATACATTTTCAATTTGTATACTTTTTTAGGAACACAGGAACGAAGCCTGTAAAGTTGCCTTGCGGCGGCACATTCGGTGTGTTCCTGGCGGCGTTCCCGGAGTCTCCCCTGGGAACACTGCCGGAAGTCGGGAACTGTTCCTTATTCGCTCCGTTCCCGAAAAATCAGTCAGGAACATCGCCGGGAACAAAGACGAACTGCGGTCCGTAGGGCTTGACGCGCTCCTTTTTCTCCTTGCGCACCCAGCCGAGTTTCGTGAGCATGGCCGTGAGATTGTTGGATTCGGCGCGGCCAAGGCTGCCCTGATCCTTCCCGAAAAGCTCACACCAGATCTCCATATTGCAGACCCGTGTTCTGGCGACCGTACCCACACGGCCAATATTGTTCACTCCGGCGAGGAAGGAGCGGCGGTCGAACAGATCCATGCCGTCCCAATCCTCCGGGAGCAGGGTCTCCAGATACTCGCGCACCAGCCCTTCACGCTCATCGGACTCCAGGGCTTCCCGCTGTTCGCTTTTCGCCAGCATCTCCAGGTCGGGAGCAAGATGCAGCTTCTCGCCGTCCTTTACAAGCACCAGCACCTCCGCCCAGATCTGGCTGATATCCTCGGTGGTAAGTTCCCAGGAGTGCTTTATGCCGCCGCCCGGCGTTTTGACAGGCCAGAACCGGCGGTTGCCCGTGGTATCCCGCAGATAGCCGGACTCGGCATTGGTGGTGCCAAAGAAGATGCACTGCCTTGGGTGCGGCGTTGCCCGTCTGCCGAATGCGGCGCGGTAGATATCGTTCTGTCGGGAAAGGAAGGAGCGCAGCGTCTCCACCTCAGCTTTGCGAAGCCCTGCCAGCTCACCGATTTCCAGAATCCAATAGCCCTGCAGCTTTTCGGCAGCGGTCTTGTCCTTGGTGTCGCTCAGGTTCAGACTGTCGGAGAACCACTCTCCGGCAAGGCGGGAGATGAGGGTAGACTTGCCGATGCCCTGGGGACCGTTTAAGACCAGCATGGTATCGAACTTCACACCCGGCTCCTGCACCCGGCGCACGGCGGCGCAGAGGGTCTTTCTGGTCACGGCACGGACGTAGGAATTATCCTCCGCACCCAGATAGTCGATGAGGAGCGTGTCCACACGGGAAACGCCGTCCCATTCCGGCAGAGCCGCCAGATATTCGCGGATGGGATGGTAGGAGCGGTCGTCTGCCACCTTGGTCACGGCGATCTGATAGTTGCGCTGGGAGAATGTGCCGTAATGGGAGTCCACATAGCTGATCAGCTGTGCGTCATCGGCGTCCCGCCAATACTTGGACGGGTGCTTCCAGGGCACATCGCCCTTGATCTCCATGCCGTCCAGCTGCTGGTTGAACACGATATTCTGGAGCTGCGGATCGTTCTGGAGGATGAGCGTGATGTTGTGGAGGTTGTTCTTTAGCACCGTGGAGCGGGGTTCGTACTGGAAACGCTTCTGCCAGTCGGTATCCTCGCTGCCGGAGAAATCCGTCTCGGCGTCCGCCATTCTTTCGCTTGCCGCCAGCAGCTTTACCTCATCCTGCTGCATGGCGAACTCGCACATCGCCTTATAGGACGCTTTTTCGTCCAGATCGCCAAAGCGGTGGATACGGACGATGTCAAAGGCGTTGCACAGCTTGAGGTAAGCAGGATCTTTGGCATGGTGGCTGTAGACGAATTTATCTTCCTTAATCTCCACGCCCGCCATACTGGAGGATGCGATCAGGTGCCAGCGGTTCTCATTGTCGGTCGGCTCATAGACATCGGAGAGAAATGTCTCCAGCGCCTTGCTGATGGGATAATAAGTGCGGTTGAACAGACCCACCACGCCCTCTTTGGTCAGCGGGTCCTGCACCTTCTGCTGTGCGGTGGTATTCGCCTTGCTTTCCCTGGAAGATGTGGGCAGTCTTGTAGGGTCGGTCCATTCCGGGTGCTTTGTGAGAATCGCATCGGGGTCGAGCCAGCCACCGTCTGTCTCCTTATACACAAAGGAGCCGTTAGCCGGGGTGGACGGCCAGTACATCAGCTGATTGGGCTGGTAGGAACATTCGTCGAAATAGTCGATGCCCAGCATCTGAGCCAGATAGCGGGACACCGCCACAAATTCCTCCGGGGTCACATCCCTGGTCAGCGGGAACACCAGCCGGACGCGGGGATTCTCCTCTGTGCTGCTGTGAGTGGTGTACAGCGCAGAGGCATAGGGGCAGAGGGACTCATAGCTATCCAGAAAAGCGGTGTCGATGCGGTCGCCGTCAAGCGCCACCATCGAGCGGCTTTCCACGGTATCGACCTTGCGTCTGCCGCCCTTCAGCACGCCCGCCACAAAGCCGCCGTGGTCTTTGGCGGCGTCACGCTGGGCGCGGCTCATCTTCGCATATTCCTCGGCGGACTCGGTGGTGCGGATGGTCACTTTGAGCCGCTCCTTTAGATTGTCAAATCGTATGGTCTTGTTGACCCATCTCTTTGCCTGCCGGTTGTTGCCGTAGGCGATGTTCAGTTCACGCATAGTCGGTTACCTCCTCGCACATAGTCGTAAAATATCTCAAACGGTAGTTCTTCCATTTGGCTCTGCGGATCTCCGCTTCCATGCCGGAAGAGATGTATTCTCCGAATACCCACACCTCGGAGCATTTGCTCATGAGGGCGTTTCCAAAGAACAGCCCCAGCTGACGCTCCTTTGGATCGGCGTCATTGAGGAACTGCGGAAACAGCAGATGCGGCGCAATGGGAATGTATCCGGCGTCCACGGCAAAGCGGCTGTACCTCCGGGCGTTCTCCACATTGGCGGCCACCTCTCCGGCATAGGGAGAGCAGATGTAGACGATAGGGCGGAAAGCGCGGAGGGCGCGTTCCTCCTTTTCTATATTGGTGAGGGCTTCATAGGTGGTGGGGTCGTAATAGCCCTCGCTGTTGAATTTATTGATGCTCATAGGCGTTACCTCGTTAATCTTTCTTGTAAAAATCAGTTTCGTAGCCATCTGCACGAAGCTGCAGTCCGTTTGCCCAGGGCGGAGTCCTGCCCATCTGGTCACAGACGGCCTGTAGTGACATCCGGCGGTCGGCTTCAATGACCACTTCGTCGTGGATATGCATGACGATGGAGCAGCAGCGAAGGGTCTTCATGGCGTAACAAAGGATATCTCGTGAGGTTGCCTGGACGATGTTTTCTACGAATTTTGGACCGTAGCTGTCAATGCGTTCCCATTTCTTCGTGCCGCCGACGCCTTCATAGGTGATACAGTCGCCGCCAAAACGGTTCTCTCCGATCTTTGGCTTCACATAGGCAAGGCTCCTGCCGGACGGCAGAGTGATAAACAGCATCCCGTTTCTGGCGGAGAATATGATGCCGTGTGTTTTCGTGGTGGTCTTACGGGTAACAGCGTCCATCACAGCGTGGTCAACCGCCCACCAGAACTGCACGATCTTCGGATTCGCCTGACGCCATGCGGAAACCAGAGCTGGAAGTTCGTCCTCTGACAGCCCCATCTCCAGTGCGCCCATAGCCTTAAGTGCGCCCACGGAGCCGCCGTATCCGAGAGCCAGTTCGGCGATCTTTCCTTTCTGCCGAAGGTGGCCGTTGACGCCGTGCTTTTCTACGGGGACGCCGAACATCTGGGACGCGCTGGCGCAGTAGATGTCCTTGCCCTCGGCGAATACATCCTGCCGCCACTTCTCGCCGGCAAGCCATGCGATCACCCTGGCTTCAATCGCGGAGAAGTCCGCCACAATGAATTTCCTGTTTTCCTGCGGCACGAATGCCGTGCGGATCAGCTGAGAAAGGGTATCCGGCACATCCTCATAGAGCATTTCCAGAGCGTCAAAGCCGCCTGCCCGGACAAGCCCTCTGGCTTCGGACAGATCGTCCAGATGATTCTGAGGGAGATTCTGCATCTGAATGATGCGGCCTGCCCACCGCCCGGTGCGGTTGGCTCCGTAAAACTGGAACATACCTCTTGCCCGGTCATCGGCGCAGATGGCGGTTTCCATCGCCTGATATTTTTTAACGCTGGATTTCGCAAGCTGCTGGCGCAGGGTCAGTACCTTTTGCAGCTGCGGCGGCGCAGTTTTCAAAAGCTCCGCTACAGCCTTTTTGCCCAAGGTATCGGTCTCCACGCCGTTATCCGCAAGCCACTGCTTCATCTGCTGTACCGAGTTGGGATTATCCAGTGAGGTCAGTTCCTTCATTGCCTGGGTCAGCTCCGAGCGGGAGCGCCCGTCCATCTGAATGGCCTGCCGCACCAGCTCCATATCCAGTCCCACGCCGCGGTCGTTGATCTCCTGATCGAGGTGGTATTCCTCCCAGACGCTGTCCGGCACGGGATACTTTGAGAGCCGTGCCTGGATAGACATCTCCGTCTCCACATCGCGGATGTTGTATTTTTTAAATGTCAGCCATTTATCCGGGGCGTGTTTTGGGAGATTGCGGGTGCGCTGACCGTTGGACTTAGTTGGCGCACAGGGCTGGCAGAAATATTTGATGAGGTCTTTGCCTTCGGTCAGCTTTTGTTTTTCCAGCCCAAGAACGGCGCCGGCTCCCTCCAGGGATAAGGGCAGACCCATGTACGCAGTCCAGACCATCGAGCATCTCCAGGAATCCGGATCTAGATAGTCGCCGGTCGGATAGCCCAGAAAGCGTGACAGGCAGATGCGTTCAAAATTAGCGTTGAAGGCCCACTTGGTCACCTTGTCGTCCTCCAGTGCGGCAAGGATCGCTGGCGGGATTTTCTCTCCGCAGGCAAGGTCTATCTGCTGTACGAGACCGCCGTCCACGCTGTAGGCAAAGAGCAGTATTTCAAAATCGGGAGACTCCACATAACGATACACACCTGTTTTTTGCAGGGACTGGTCACTGTAGGTCTCCAGGTCGATTGATAAGGTTTGCATTTCGTCACTTCCTTCCATACCCCAATAGGGCGGCAGATCGCTCCGCCGCCCTGGGGCTTGGTACTTTATTTCTCCAGCAGCTTCATGCGGTTTTCATGATACTCTGCGTCACGGGCTGCCTGTTCACGCTCACGCTTTTCGCGCTTGCGGTCATAGAGGAAGGACTGGATGCTGCTGATCAGAATGACTGCGCTGATGCACAGCCAGATGGCGAGAACAGCAAAAAGCAGAATTGTCTGAAACATTGTCATGGCCGTTTACCTCCCTTGTCTTAACCGAGGAAATCCTCGTCGTCATCAGTTGCGAAGTCAGCTTCGGCACTGGCCTTGCCGCCCAGGGGTTCGCCGGGACGGATGAGCTGCAGATTGTTCAGACCGCAGGCGATGCCCTTGTTGCCATTGCTGTTGAAAGCGTACAGGTTGATGGAAGCTCTGCCGTACACGCCGGAATACACCTCGGAGCGGGTCAGAACAGGATTGCGGTCTGCGTCCACGATGCCGGGAGCGGTGGCGGAGTTGGCGTTGATGAAGTAAGCGTTCGCATAGGCGGGATCGTCTGGCCTTTCAACGTCGCCGTCTCTCAACGGAGTCTTGATCGCGGAGAGAGGAGGCACGCTGCGGCCGTTGCCCTTCAGCTTGGCCTGTCCCTCCTGGTAGGCGGCTTCGATGGCGGCCTTGATCTTCGCCACCGTCTTAGTGTCGGACTTCGGGATGATCAGCGATACCGAGTACTTCGGCGTGCCGCCGTTGATGGACTTGGGCTCCCAGACATTGGCGTAGGACCAGCGGGTGTCGGGACCGGTGATGACCTTCATAGGGTTGTTGACTCTGTTTGTGTTGTTAGACATATTACATTTCCTCCATAAAATCATTTTTTGCGGTATTCCATTCGGGCCGTTTATCACTCGACCGCACGAGCGTCGGCCTGCCTTGCGGCTTTTCAATGTAGGGTGCGAGAAGCTCCTCAAAGCGGGATTGGCCCAGCAGCTTCTGCATGGCGGTGATGCCGAGGAGTTTCTTTTCGTAGGGGTTGAAGCCGGCGCCCTCAACGGCTGCGGCCACAGCGGCTTCGCTGGTGTATTTGCGGTTGGAGCGGCCCTCGACCAGCTTCCAGCCGGGGAACGCCGTACCGCTGACTGCCTGCTGAAGAGCGTATTCCTTCACATCCGCAGCCCAGGCGGTAAGAGCGTCCACCTTGTCCAAGATGCCGGCGATTTCCTCATCGGTCAGGAGGGGCGGCTCCTCAAAGTCGTACCGGGCAAGCGCGAGATTCGCTTCGGCTCGTTCCCGGCATTCGGCCTTTGCCTTGCAGAACCGGCACCATTCGCCGCAGTGAAAATCGCCGCCGCCCTCGTATGCCAGCTTTGCCTTATAGGTCAGGTCGTTCTGCGCCCATTCGAGCAGACCGTCCTTTTCCATAACGCAGACGCTGATATTGGATTTCCTGGGCTGGTAGATGGTCATGCGGACGGAGTCGATGTCGTAGATACCGTCAAAGATCTCCAGAGCGCCGAGGGCATACAGCATCATCTGCGGATTATCTACGGCGCTGACCTCCACGCCTTTGCCGTGCTTATAGTCCACGATGTTCAGCTCACCGTCAGCGATGACGATGCAGTCGGCGGTGCCGAAACCGTCCTGCACCCAGCGGGAGAAATCCACTCGCTGCTCGATCAGGATGACCGGGTCGGCACAGGTCTGCTTTGCGGTCTCCAGAAGCTCCGATACATAGGCGGCATACCCGGCGGCGCAGTCCTCCATCTCTTCGTTGTACCAGGAGAGGTTTTCGATGGGATCATCCGCCGGAATCCCCAGAGCCTGCTTCAGCCGAAACTCACAGAGCGCATGGGCGTCCGTTCCTTCGGCGGCGTAATCGCTGCCCTTGTCCTCGTAGGCTTCGCACAGCCTTGCGGAGGGCGGACAGTTGAGCCACCGTTCGGAAGAAGAAGCGGATAAGACTGCGTGCTTAACTGCCATTAGTCAGCACCTCCGCTTCGGCGAGCAATGCCTTGTAATGTGCGGGGTCGATCTGTGACAGCTTGGATGCGCCGTACTTTTGAAGCAGGGCGCGAATCTCGGCGGTGTGTCCCTGGCGGGATTTGTCCGCAAGCACGGCTCTGACCTGCTCCAGCGTCAGAGCCGGTTCGGGAGGAGAAGCAGGAGCATCCTCTGCCTGCGGTTCACTGCTGAATACCTTCGTCAGCCAGTCAGCGGCATCCGAAATAGCAGCGGCAGCACTGCGTAAGTCTTCGATGGTCTGTGCCATATCGCTCATTCTGCTCATGTGATTTTCCTCCTTCCCTGGATTTGCTCTGCTGGCGTGCGATGGTCAGGTTGCTTGCCAGTCTCCTTGACACCACGCTGATTGCGGTCAGGACATCAACAATGTCCTCGTCGGCACGGGCGTCATAATGGTTTGCGTTGTAACTCATATCAGCGGTCCCTCCTTTCCCAAGGCGTCTTGTGTTGCCTTTCACAGACCCATCTGGACAGGAAAGGAGGGGTTGGCCGAAAGATTTTAGAATTTTTCCTTGAGTCGCTTCAGCAGCTGATTTCTTTTATACACAAATGTGTTCCGGGGCATCTGCAGCCGCTCTGCGCCGGCGCGTTCAGAAAGCCCGTCCGCAATAGCCATGAGGATCTCGTAGCTTTCCGGGTCGGATGACTGAAGCTCCGTGAGCAGGCCGTTCAGAATCAGGGAATCGATATCGATCTCCGTGGTCAGCCTGCTGTCCGCAAGAAAGCTGGTGCGGGAGACGCCGTTTTCGTAAGCGTTCTCCATTTCAGTGTCGATGGAGAGATGCTGGGGAGCGTCCTTCGGGATACAGCGGAACTCGCAGGTGTCGCAAATACCGTCGCACTTGTAGCTCTTTTTGTACGGGATGCAGCAGGCTCCGGCTCTCTGCTTTGCCTTGCGGGTAGTCCCTACGAACCGCTCCCAGTCCCGTTTCTGTTCCGGGGTGACATCAATCCACTGCTTGAGCGGACGGTAGTAGATGGTTGATGTGGTCTGATTTGCATTGTTTTTCATAAAAAGTCCTCCGTTTGTCGATTTCTCGAAACGGAGGACTCTGGGCGCTGCCGCAAAAAGGGTGCAAAAACCTAACCGCAGTCCTAACGAAGTTCTCCGTTTCGGATTGCAGCTAACCCGCTCAAAAGGCAGCTGTGATATTGAGTTGTGCCGCCGGATGCCGTTGAGCCATCAGTGATCAGGTGATGCGGTGTCGGGCGGTGAGCAGTTTAATGTCTTGCTCAGGACAGATTTAGCGTCCAAAAAAGAAAAACGACAGAACGATACCTTGATTCAGGTATCCGTACTGTCGTCTGGCGCTCTCACGGATTTCTGTTTGAATTTACTTCGCATATTCATGCGTAATCTTGAGTGTTCTGTCTGCATTGGCAGTGATTCGTGTAATACAGTCTTTCTTTCGGATAACGATGACCTTGCCGTCCTTGCTCTGGTCGCAAACACGCTTGTCATTGAGATTCTTGACCTGTTCCATACAGTTCTCCTTTCTTCGGAAACTATAAGTTCCACTTAATCCAAAAAAAATAGGTCTTTAAGTTCTGCATCGGGAAAAGCCTTGATAAGACCTCCGATGCACTTCTTACCGCCGACACGCCTTCCACGCAAAAGACGGCTCACTTCCATCCGAGAAACACCCATTTTCATAGCAAGCTGACTGCCTGTCCATTTGCGGCGTTCCATCTCTTGTTTCACATACTCTATGTTTGGCTTCATCTGATACTCCTTTCCAAAACCTAAAGATTCCACCATTCTAAAATAAATACTGCGTTATGGCGGCAGGTTGACTTGGAACTTTAAGGTTCCGTTTTCTATAGTATACACCTTTAGGTTACAAAATGCAAGAGGTTTTTCAAAAAAGTGTTGCTTTTAGGTTACGCTTATGGTATAATAAAAGAGGTTCAAGCGAGGAGGGACTATATTATGAACGAACTCGGGACTTATATAAAGGAAAAAAGAACGGAAAAAGGGCTGTCAATAAGGCGGCTTGCAGAACTTGCCGCTATTAGCCATACCGAAGTGAAGCGAATAGAAGACGGTCTTAGAAAACAAACTTCTCCGCAGGTTCTTCGCTCCATAGCGTCCGCGCTCGGTGTGCCCTATGAGGATTTGATGGCGGCTGCTGGATATATTGATGAGCCTACTGCGGAAACAGAAAGCAGTACAGTAGCTACCGGCATAAAGGATACGGAAGACTTGAGTCAAGAAGAGATTGATCAGGTCAACCAGTATATTGCATTCTTGAAAAGCCGACGCAAAGATTAAAGATTAACGAGGTGACTTCTTAGCAAAGAGGGCACCTCGTTCTCTTTTTAATTATGTGCGAACAGGAAGACGTACAAGCTGAACTGCTGGGAAGCGGTTCTGTGCTTCATTCACAACAGCATCGTATAGCTGCAGCGACTTGGTTAAATCCTCTATCGTTATGGCAAGAGCGTAGTCAACCTCCTGGTCATCCTCCACGTCATAGCGAGTATGAAGTTCAAGCCATACTTCCCAATCACCACCGTGAAAACTTGAAAATTCCTGCTCGAAGTGGAAACAGGTATCCCAATCCTTGCGACCATCTGATTCTGACGGATTATTCGTAACAAGGTTATCCTTACTGTTTCTTGAATGAAGGGACGCATTGACATATGCTCCGAGATAATCAGCGCCCTTAGTTTTATCGACAGGCGGTTGTGTGACGCAGGTTACTGTCACTCGTATTTTTTTATCCCTCTTACTCATATCCATCTGCGTATCGCAAATACTCGGCATTAGAAACTTGGCGTGCTGCTTGAATTTCTTATTCATCGTACCCCTGTGGAGGAAGGTCACGCGATGAGCAGTAGAAAACATACTCACAAGAGGATTTGCTATGCCTCTGCCGTACAGATTGCCATAGAAGGCATTTTCGTCCCTTGTGATTTTTTTCTTTGCAACCTCGCTGATAGGCATCTCGGCGCCGTGATAGAGAAGTGCCTCCGACATAAGGATATCCTGATTCGGCACAGACTGTGATATCTCCGCAAGGTCTCCTGCAACAGTAGGAGCCGTAAAACTTGTACCTGCCTCAAATGCCCATTGACCGCCGCTGGCAATCATCATGGCATATTCATCTGGCGGTACGAAGTCAGCCTTGGTCATCGTTCCCGCAAGAGATACGATATCGGGTTTGCGGAAACCTCGGAACCCGGGACCGATTCTCGAATAAGGAGCCACATCATATTGGCGGCTCAAACCTTCCTTGTGTTCCGCACCGACAATAGCTCCGACTGCTATATTCAGCATGGAATCTGCTGGTGCTGCTATTCTATTGTCATCATCTTGCAGGATGTCTTCAAGGGAGTCCTGGCTACGATACAGATAATGATTGCCGGCTGAAATGGTAAATTTCACACCATACTGAATGGCAAGGACATCCAGTTCGTACCCAAGAATACTGATTTCGTCACCCTGGATAGGAGTCTCTTCGCTTGATGAGAAGTTGAAGATTTTAGTTATGTCTTTATAGCGCAGGACTGCCTCCTTGATTCTTGCAATCATAGTGCTGTTACAAATAAGGTCGGGACGATCAGGCTTATGGGAGTCGGGATCGAGTCCACGGATGTTACAGTCGATGATTCTTGCTCTTGGTGTGAGTACGCCGGACGCAAGCTGTTCGCCGAGATTTTCAAACGCCACCTTGCTCGCCACATTCGTTCCGTGTTTCTTATCCCCCGGAGCGGCTCCAGTAGGAACCCAATGCTCGACAATCAGCGGTTCAAGTTCCGCAGGGAAATCCACTCCCGTATCAAGAACAGCCACGATAGGAAGCTCATCTATCGAAACATTTGGATTCAACGACATCTGCGCCTGCGCAGGAACCGTATACATCGGAGATATGGCGTAGAAGCCTGTCGGAGCAACATGACTGACAATAGTATCCCTGGAAATCTCTTCAAGTTTACCAAGCGGAATCTCCGCACGGACAATAGGTGTTCCATCAGAAAGTTTATATGGCTTCGCTTGGATTTTACCTTGATTCTGCTCAATAAGCGCAATAAGCCTCTCTTCCGCACGGACCTGAACCTGCGGATCGGTACCCTTTGGGAGCAATTGTTCCATGATTTCAACATCAAGTGGGAAAGTAGCCTCACGTTCAAGCAGTTCTTTTATCGAGGGAGCCTGTTTTCCCATTCCATCCGGAAATTGAAAATCATCTATGTACTGAAATTTCTTGTTACTGCGCTTGCCATCACGGTAAGCGCCTACCCTTTGTTGTAGGGAATCAAACTTGGACTTGGATGATGATACAATGGCGTGGCGTGAATCTTTTACTTTGGCGAAGGTCATTCCTTCCTGTTCCAAGAATTCACGAAGTGTTTTGTTTGAGAATTTCTCACCCTCTTGCAGCACAACTTCAAACAGACGGATATCCTCATCACGAAGAGAATCCGTCCCTTGCACGCGGGTATAGGCAGACACAATTTCTTGAAGACCTGTGGAAAGTTTCGTTCCATGCTTCATCCGATCCAATCCCAGGTCTTTACTCCGAGCCTGCTTTTTATTCTCAATAGCCTCTACATCATCCTCAGTAATGAGGAGATGGGGTCTGAAATCATCTGCCATACCTATTCATCCACCTCTTTGCCCTTAGTTATCTTATTTATCTGATAGCTAAGAGTGTTATGTGGCATCCCGATTGCTTTCGCAAGAGTACGGACGCTCACGCCCTTTGCTTTCAGATCGGCGGCGGCATCCACCACGCCTGCCCCGTTTGAATTATTCGTCATCTGTTGGATAAGCAGTTCTATCATATCCTCCATCGTAACCGCCTTATCTGTGGTCACATAGCGTTTAGCGGCGGAGATAACCAGTTCCTTTATCTGTGCCACGCTGCGGTCTGCAGTAAGGTCAGTCAGCTTCTGTATATCTACCTTGGTTTCTACAGTATAGTCTTTAAACCACCGCTGAATTAGTTCGCTCCGCTGTTTTGCATCCGGGTATCCGATATTGATAGTATAGTTGAATCGTCTGAAAATTGCGGGATCAAGAAGATGCTCATGGTTGGTAGCCGCAATCAGAAATACATTCGGCGGCATATTATCGAAGTTCTGGAGCAGAGCCGTTACGACGCGTTTCAGTTCTCCCATCTCGTGTCCGTCATCGCGCTTCTTGGCGATGGCATCGAATTCATCCAGAAAAAGGACAATGTTTTGGTTGCCCACGCTGGAGAATATCTTCCTTAAGTTCACACTAGTCTGTCCAAGGTAGGAGGAAATAAGACCGTCTATCCTCACATAAGCCATAGGCAGATTCAGTTCGTGCGCTATGGCATTTGCCGTCATCGTCTTTCCGCATCCAGGAGGTCCACAGAGTAGTAGACGGTTTGCGGGAGGGAGATTGTGCTTTGCCAGCTTACTGTTGTTCTGGCGTTCCTCCAAAATCTGCAGGAGGAGTTTCCGCTGATTCTCTGGCAGGACAACATCGGAGAGAGAAATGTCCGAGTGGACAATGTCGTACAGTTCCAGGAGACTGTCCTTGTCTCTCGGAGTGAAGGAACTGCCTCCTGCAGATTGGACGGCAAAGCCTCCCCCGGCAGGCTGCCCGACCTCAGGCTTCTTCATCAGAGTAATGTTTTTTCCCTTATATGCATCGAGGAGCATACTGGAAACACGGCTGTTTCCTTTCTTATCCTCGTCAGCCGCCAAAGCTTCCACAGCGGTCTTGAAGGAACTCTCGTCCCCGGAGCAATGAGCAGCGATAATATTTGCAATCAATTCGGCTTTCATAGTCTATCGATTCCTCTTTCTCAGTCATAGTGTCGGACTGTAACTTTTAGTTTACACTATTTCGAGGCAAATGTCAATAAGTTTTCCGAAATTCTTTGAACACCTTTGAACACAATCCAAATTACCATCCATATCCCAACTCCGATTTTGGAAAATAAAATTTCGCGTTCTCGCACTCATCAATTGACTTTTGAAACGAAATGTGCTATACTGATATGTAACTGTTAAGTTACTTGGGAGAAATGCGCCCTTGACGGAAACAAAGGGTTGCAGATTTGAGGAGCATTTGCATGGTTATCAGCTATAAAAAGTTATGGAAGTTACTGATCGATAAGGACATGAAGAAGCGGGATTTGAGGGAGGCGGCGCAGCTCAGTTCCTCCACCGTGGCGAAGCTCACACACGGAGAAAATGTCAGCACGGCGGTTCTCTTGAAGATATGTGCTGCCCTTCAGTGCGACATATCTGATATCATGGAAGTCGTGCCGGATGGGAGTCCCGCATCAGAAGATTGATTGCCGGAAAGGATGTAAGGCACCAATATGTTTAATTTTGGAAATGCAAACGAGGGACAGCGAAAAGCGATAGCTGCTGCCGAAGGTCCTGTCCTCATTACTGCGGGACCTGGAACAGGCAAAACCTACACACTTGTCCAACGAGCGATCTATCTCATAGAGGAATGCGGCGTAAAGCCGGAAAGCATTTTTATTGCCACTTTTACGGAGAAAGCGGCAAAGGAACTGATTACAAGAATCACGAATGAACTGTCGGATCGAGGCATCGTGGCGAACATCAATGAGATGTATATCGGCACGTTTCATTCACTCTGTCTTCGTATCCTTAAGGAGCATCTTGAATTTACAAGACTTCGCAGAAACTACCGCCTCCTGGATGCGTTCGACCAGCAGTACATGGTGTTCCAGAATATCCACCGTTTCCGTAATATCCAGGAGGTAGAGGTTGCTCTGCCGAACGGCGGCGCATGGAAGCAGTCGGAAGCTATCTGCAACTATGTGAATAACCTCTCCGAAGAATTGGTGACGCCAGAGGAACTGATGTCCGATACTGACCTGTCGATTGCGGCTCTGGGACGGATGTTGAAGGAGTACCGCGATGTCCTAACTGAGGGCAATCTGATGGACTTCTCGTCTATTCAGATTGAAGCCTATCATCTGCTCCGGGACAACGCCGGGATTTTGGAGGAACTGCGCTCCAAGGTCACGCACATCATGGTGGACGAATACCAGGACACGAACTTCATCCAGGAGCAGCTTGTGTTCCTCCTCGCAGGAGACCGCAAGAACATCTGTGTGGTCGGTGACGATGACCAAGGCTTGTACCGCTTCAGAGGTGCCACCATCCGTAACATCCTGGAGTTTCCGCAGAAGTTTGCGGACGGCGAATGCCGCGTCATCCCACTGGTCATCAACTACCGCTCCAACAGCGACATCGTTGATTTCTACAACGAGTGGATGGCTACCACAGACGGTGCGAAGTTCAAGTTTCGCTGGGATAACTTCCGTTACGATAAAAGGATCGAACCGCACGAGAAAACCACTCTCCACAGTCCCGCAGTCGTGAAACTCGCAGGCGTGGACGATACGGATGAGTGGCACGAGAAGATACTGCAGTTTATCAACAACTTGAAAGCCTCCGGCAAACTTACGGACTATAATCGGATTGCGTTTCTCTTCAATTCCGTGAAGCATCCGCGAGTAACAGCACTTGCCCGCTTCCTTGAGGAGAATCATATAAATGTATATTCACCGCGTTCGGATATGTTCTTCCAGCGCGACGAGATAAGGCTTGCCCTCGGTTGTCTCATGCTCATGTTTCCGCGCTATATCCAGGGCTTGGAGAACGGTGATTACACCTTCCTGCAGCCAGCGCATCTGACCTACTACCGCAATTGCATCATGGCAGCAAATGAGTACCTCACACAGCCGGAGAATTCCAATCTTTTGAAGTGGATACGGCGCAGAGGTAAAGACCATGTCGGCTTGAAGGGAGCAACGGACTACGCCTATTGCGGTCTGATGTACCAGCTCTTTGAATTTCAGCCGTTTGCAGGGATTCTTGATACGGAAATGGATGTTGGCGTGGTCGATATCCGTCCGACTCGAAACCTTGCAAAACTGACGCAGATTATTGGTAAGTTCGAGTACCTCCACCGCGTGGACGTTTTGGACGCAGGAGAATACCGTGGGAAACGCCGTATTGATCAGAATACAGAATTGCTTTTTAATATGTATCTCAGGCTTCTCTTTGACGGCGGCATTACGGAATACGAGGACGATTCAGAGTATGCACCGAGCGGCTGTGTATCATTCCTTACCATTCACCAGTCCAAGGGTATGGAGTTTCCTATTGTCCTTGTGGATTCCCTTGCGAATGTGCCGAGGAAAAACACGAACGACCTCATGATGCAGATTGAGGAGAGATACTTCAAGCGTCCGGCGTTTGAACCTTACGATGTCACGAAGTACTTTGACTTCTGGCGGCTCTACTACACGGCTTTCTCCCGTGCGCAGGATTTGCTGATCCTGACCTGCTGCGAGGATAAGCGAACGCCTAGCAACTACTTCAAAGACATCTACGGGGAACTGCAATCTGTAGAAAGCCCCGGTTTTGATATAAGGGAGTTTGATTTCAAGCCGATAAAGGGCGTGAACATAAAGAACACCTACTCGTTCACATCGCATATTACGGTTTACGAGACCTGCGCCCTTCAATATAAGTTCTACAAGGAACTGGAATTCATGCCCGTTCGTGCGAACGCTATGCTCTTCGGTACGCTCGTGCATGAGACGATAGAGGACATACACCGCGCCGCCCTGCGGCATGAGGAACAGACAATCACTGAGGAGAATGTGAGCCGGTGGTTTGACTCTAACTATGTGTCGCTGACAAAGACCGAGCATACTTACCTCGCCGGTCCCCAGCGTGAGGCGGCCCTGAAACAGGTGCTACGTTATGTGGAACGGCAGCACGGTGACTGGTCACAGATACAACAGGCAGAGGTCGATGTTTCGCTGGTCAAGCCTGACTACATTATTGAGGGGAAGGTTGACCTAATTCGTGGTGAGGGAGATACCGTAGAGATTGTGGATTTTAAATCTCAGCGAAAACCTGACATGGTGAAAGATCGGGAGCAGCTTGAACGATATCGAAGGCAGCTGCATATTTATGCTCACCTCGTAGAGGAACGTACCGGACAGAAAGTTAGTAAGATGCACATCTACTATACCGGCGAGGACAGCGGTGTGCCGACTATTACATACATATACACGAAGTCCGCTGTGGAAGGAACTATGGCGGTATTCGATGATACGGTCAAGAAAATCATGAAGAAAGATTTCCGCCGCTGCGCCGAAGACCCGAAGATCTGTAATGCGTGTGACTTCCGATTCTACTGCAGGAGGAAATAACGATGCCGGACATATATGACCCAGAGAGAGGTCTGAAAATCGGTCTTACAGACGATGACTACGACGATTACCAAAAAGGTAATTTATCGGATGATTTCTATGCAAGACGGACAGACGGCTCCATAGCAAACAAGGTTGATATCAGTCGCTTGGACGATAGCGATGAATACGAAGAACCGTCAAACGGAATTGATGCAGGTTCTGCTGCAATAGGCGGTTTGATTGTGGCTGCTATTATCGGAGCAGGCTACGGAATAAAGAAATTATGGGACAGACATAAGGTAAAGAAAACCGAAGCACAGGTAGCAAAACAACGCAAAGCACAAGTCAATCTTCAGGAGGAAGAAAATATACAAATGGCAATCGAACCTACAGACACTGTGGTTTCAACAGATGCTGTACAGTCTAATGATGCCGAACGAAGATCGCTAACTCAAGAAGAAGCAATACAGGAGTTAATGAAGATAGTTGTCGGCATGGCGGAAATTGCTGATGGCAGGAAAAAGGTTTCAGAAGGCATTGAAAATCTCAGCAATGCAGGGATAGTCGATAGAGCCACATTACTGGAAAAACTCTCTGTTCCGAATGTGCTTGAAGGCTTCAATGCTTATTTGGAAAACAATCCGCAGATTGTGATGCAGAATCAAACAATCTTTGGCAGTATATTCGGACGTAATCTTACTGCGAATGGGCAGTACATTCCATTGGATATGTCGGATATCGAGCATCAATTAAGAACCGAAACTATTCAGGAGGATTAACGAAAATGGATGAGCAGCTTACTTTTGAATTTGAACAGAGACCCACAATCAAGGGTTTCCCTGAACTTCGCTGGACGGGAAAGCGCCCCTACCGCTCTACGCAGTATTACCCTGCGCAGCTACGGGAGTCTTACGGTGAGGAACAGAACGGATGGATTAACAAAATATTCTGGGGAGACAATCTCCAGGTCATGAGCCATCTGCTGAAAGATTATCGGGGGAAGATTGACCTCATCTACATTGACCCTCCGTTCGATAGCAAGGCCGACTATAAAAAGAAAATTGACCTTAAAGGTATCGGCAAAGCCACGAGCGACAGCTCTTCGTTTGAGGAAAAGCAGTATGGCGATATTTGGACAAACGATGAATACCTTCAATTTATGTATGAAAGGCTTCTCATAATGCGGGAGCTGTTAAGCGAAAAAGGAAGTGATTAATCACAAATCACTACAATGATTTATTGAGCGTTCCAGAAGTACCACGGGCAAACAGAAAAGCAACTGGTCGTTGTGTTCAACCAGCGAACATCAAAAAAATACATGATATTATCCGCTGTGCCTTAAATCAAGCTATCCGCTGGGAGTATATTGATACAAACAAAAGAAACCCTGCGTCTTTGGCTACGTTACCAAAAATTCCAAAGACTAGGCGAAAAGTGTGGAGTGTTCAAACATTTCGAGAAGCGGTAAAAGCCACGGAAGATGATTTGCTTTCAATTTGTATGTAATTGTAGATGGGATTGTCGGGCCATGGTTTTTGGAGCCATGGAAAGCTCT
>OFML01000040.1_pt1 | contig 139196 bp, 114 predicted proteins | sample 1541831 | NCBI WGS metagenome assembly OFML01 (sample SAMN04209237, study PRJEB22552) | human gut metagenome | biome: gut; material: feces | host: Homo sapiens | place: USA: Oklahoma | reverse complement strand
ACTGTTCATTTACTTTTTTATTAAATTTTTGTTGCATTTCAAATGAAACTTTTAGCTATAGTATATTATATGATGAATTTAAATAAATATTCTGTTTTTGAATAAATTAATTTATAGATTTGTTTATAACGTAATGATATAATATAAAAAATAAAGTATAATTTGTCAATAATTTTTAAATAAGTATTAGTGATATAATAATGTAGAGAAAAATAAAAATACTGTGATAATTTTGGTATAATTGAATTATAGGTTATTAAATACAAATAGGGGGAGAGGTTTGGAAAGAGAGAGGTACAGACATTTAAATAAATATTTAATAGAAAAATTTGGAGAAAGAACTTTAAAAATATGTGTAGATGGTCATTTTTCATGTCCAAATAGGGATGGCACATTAAGTAAGAGTGGATGCATTTTTTGTAGTGAATGTGGTTCAGGAGAATTAATAAAGGATAGCGAAAAAGATATTACAACCCAAGTGAAAAAATACTTTGAAAGCTATAAATCAAAAAGAGCAAATAAGTTTATAGTTTATTTTCAAAATTTTACAAATACATATGATACAATAGAAATTTTAAGAAAAAAATATAATGCAGCCTTAGTAGATGATAGAATAGTTGGAATAGAAATTGCGACAAGACCAGATTGCATAAACAAAGACATTGCAAAACTAATTAATGAATATTCAAATAAATATTATGTTTGTGTGGAATTAGGTTTGCAAACATCAAATAATAGAATAGGTGATATAATAAATAGATGCTACACAAGTGAACAATTTAGTGAAGCGGTTAAAATTTTGCGAAGGTATAATATTGATGTTGTAGCACATATTATGGTAGGACTTCCAATGGAAACGCAAGAAGATATAGCAAATACTGTGAAATTTATAAATAATCATGATGTACAAGGAATAAAAATTCATTCAACTTATGTAGTGAAAAATACAAAATTAGCAAAAATGTATGAATTAGGAGAATATGTGCCTATATCACTAGAATATTATTTAGAAAAACTTGAGTATATAATTACACATTTACGAGGTGATATTATTATACATAGAATTTCAGGAGATGCACCAAAAGACTTGCTAGTTGCACCAGGATGGAATTTACATAAAAAATGGGTATTAAATGGAATAGAAAAGATATTGAAAGAAAAAAACAAATGGCAGGGAATGAATGTAATGGAGTTTTAATATGACATATTATAGTATATGAAAAAGTATAAGAGAAATTGAAGAATATATCTATTTAGTAGTTTTGCATAGATACTTTTTTCTATGTTTACTAAATAGGATGAATTTCAAAATAACTCTTATACTTTTTTATTTTATACACCAACACTCATAGTTTCAGGTAATGTTGAACCTCCATCTATTACATAACCTTGTCCAGTTAAATAAGATGCTTCATCACTTGCTAGAAATGCAGCAAATTCACCTAATTCTTCTATTGTACCAAGTCTTTTCATAGGTATACCTTTTGCTATTCCGTCAACTACTGAATTTGGATTATCTTTATTTGAATCTTTTGCAATTCCTTCAACCATAGGAGTCATAATATATCCTGGGAGAATAGCATTTACGCGAATTCCTTTATCAACTACTTCAGCAGCAAGTCCTTTTGTAAAACCTAAAACTGCAGCTTTAGTTGTAGCATATGCAACTTCACCTGTATCTGCTACCATAGTTCCAGTAACAGAAGACAAATTAACAATTGAACTTCCACTTGACATATATGGAACAACTGCTTTTGACACATTCCATGTACCTTTAATATTAATATCAAAATGAAAATCTCTTATTTCATCTGGAGTTTCTAAAAACGGTGTTAGCTTTGCGACACCAGCATTATTAACTAAGATATCAATTTTATTATACTTTGCAATAATTTTATCAATTGCATTTTTAATTTGTCCGCTATCGCGGATATCAACTGAGTATCCATCAACATCATAACCTTCAGATTTTAAGATGTCTACTGTGTTTTGCAATTTCTCTGAATAATCAAAAATAGATACTTTCGCACCATGTTTTAAAAATATTTTTACAATTCCTAAACCATTTCCCATAGCTCCGCCAGTAACAATGGCAATTTTATCTTTTAACTTCATAAAAAAACCTCCTTTAGTGAAAATTATACATATAAAAATAACAAAAGTAAATATTTATTAAGAATAGATTTATAAAATGTAAAATAAGGCTTATCAATTTGTAAAATGTGATATTTTAGATATATTTAAAAATCTCCTCTGGGTATAAGATTTTATTTTTGTTTTTAAATTCTTTAATATCTATCCATTTAGCAATAGTCTCACCATGATCATCTATTACTTTATATTCTTCTTGGTAATTTTTATCAGATATTTCGATTGAGTAAAATAAAATTAATTCATGAGCTTTTTTTCCTTGACATGTAAATATGTTTTCAGATATACCTAAAAAATCTCTAACTGTAATATCAATATTAATTTCTTCCATAAATTCACGTTTTAGAGCTTCTTCGCTCTTTTCTAAGAATTCAATACCTCCGCCTAAACATCTGTAAAATGTTTCATCTTTTACTTTGTCATAGCCTTCTGAAACTAGTATCTTATTGTTTTTGATAGCAAGACCTAAAACTATTGGTCTTATTTCTTTAAATTTGTCCATATTGACCTCCTATAAATTAAAATAATACAATTTTTCACTGTTATTTAAAGTATCTAAAAATATTGCACCAAATTTTTCATAATAGTTAATTAACCCTGTTTTTAGATATAACTTCTTAAATCCTCGCTTTTTTCCTTCTTTTTGGGTAAGTATAGAAACTTCTCTTAAAAACTTTTGTTTTTCTTTTATATTATATACTACTTTTTGGCATATTGCCTCCAGTTTTATAAGATTTATAACATTACTTATTGTTTTAAATTAAAGCAAAACTTTAATATATTATATATTACTTTTTGGCAAGATACTAGTAATTTTAAATTATTTTTTGCATATTAAAAATATTATATGACAATCTATAAAATAACTATACAAAACATAAAAATACTAAATCAGTGCATGGTTTAAGTGCTATATGACTAATATATTCTTGGGAGATACAATAGGATTAACAAAAATAGGGAGAGAATATGCTATGAAAATTGATGATATAGAGTTTAAAAGAAAATCTTGTTAATTATAAAAAAATCATATAAAATAAATAAAGCAGTTAAAATAATTAAAAATAAAAATATAAAAAATTCACAGAATTGAATGTTAAATGAATAAAAATAATAAAAAAACATATTATAAAAAAATATATAATTTGGCTAAATTTATAATAGATAATAATTAATATTATACTCGTAAAAATGTCCATAAAAATCTAAAAAATAATAGAGTTATTAATAAATGATTAAAAGAGCATTATACTTTTATTTTATAGAATAGCACTTAGTAAAACATAATGAAAAAATGAAAAATGTATTTCGTTTCTCATAACCCGGAGGTCGTAAGTTCGAGTCTTACCCCTGCAACCAAAGTATGTATCACTAGAACTGTAAAGGTTTTAGTGATTTTTTATTGTTTGAAAATTGGTTGCAATAATGCTTTAAAATGATGCTATTATGTCAAATTGGGTAAAAATTGGATAAAATAACCACCTCAAATGCCCGAAACTCTAATAAAAATTCAATAAAAAATTTACTATAAAGTTATAATTTTTACAAAAATCTGCAAGTAAAAAACTTTTGGGAAAGAGATATATAATCTCAAAGTTTTTTACTTTTTTAATATCGTGAAAATTTGTAATTTGTGAAAATTAGAAAAAAGTAAAATTAAGACCTTGTTGGTAACAGTAAGTTTTCTAGTGCATATCCAGCTTTTCTATTATGAGAAAGTAGTGGATGTACATAAAAGTCAAGTGTTGTACTTATTTGTGCATGACCTAGTCTTGCAGAAACAACAGCTATATCAATATTTTGTGCAACTAGTAAACTTGCATTTGTATGTCTTAATCCGTGAAAATTAATTACAGGTAATCCTATTGTACCTACATATTTAACAAACCATTTGCTTATAGAAGAAGGATGCATAGGTTTGCCATCAGCTTGTACAAATAACCTATCAGAATTCGTCCATAATTCGCCATATAGCGATTTTTGTTCTTCATACCATAACTTATATTCCTCAAGCAAAGAAATGATAAATTCGGGTATTGCAATTTCTCTAATGGAGTTTTCTGTTTTAGGAACTTTTGTAAATACTCCCATATCGGATAGATATTGACTAGAACGGTTAATACTTATAATTCCATTTCTAAAATCAACATCTTGCCATTCTAAGCCCATCAATTCACCTAAACGAACACCAGTAAAGATAGTAAGAATGATAGCAACTTTATATTTAGTATCTTCTACAGTAAGTTTTTCTAAGTTTTCTAATAATATTTTAGTTTGCTCATCATCATAAGATCTTCTTTTAGGTTTTTTAGCTCTAGGTGGTTGAACACGCTCAGCAGGATTACTTACAATTAATTGCCAGTAAACAGCTCTATGAAGCATTGCTCTTAATAATCTGTGATGTTCTAAAATAGTTTTGCCAGATAAAGGCTTTTTAGTTTTTGAACCATTGTTACCTTTTTTTCTAACTAATTGAGTATCTTTTTCAAGTAAGTCATAGAATTTCATAATGTCAGTTGGTCTGATTTTGTTTATATAGAAATGTCCGAAATATGGCAAAATTCTTGTTTCTAACATTCTACAATATCGTTTGTATGTTGTAGGAGCTAATTCTTTTGAGCCATAATCTCTTTTCCATACTTCAACAAATTCAGAAAATTTAAGAGATTTACCATCTATGACTAAACCATTTTGTACTTCAGTAACAAATTTTGCTAGTTCAACTTCTGCTTCTTTTTTAGTTCCATGAATAGTTTTTCTGTGTATCATGGGTTTTCCATTTAGGTCAAATCCTTCTGATACTGTTAACCTGTAACTGTTTTTTCCTCTTTTTTCTATACTCCCAGCCATTACTTATTTCACCTCCTTTCAAGTATAACTATGGAAGGGAGAAGTATTTATGTATTTGTTAACAAACATATTATACAACAATAGTTAACTGAACGCAATAGATTTCAAAAATAAACTTAAAAATTTTTTAATTAAACAAAACTGAATATTGCGAAAATGGTTAATATCTGGAAATTACTGGATTTTCTATATGAAATATGATATAATATAGCAAAATTAGGAGGTAAACGATTTGTTAAGTAAACAAGATTTTGAAGATATGGACAATAAAATAAAAGAAATAGTTGAAAAATCTGTAGATGAAATATCAATAAATACTGAATTTCCTCCAACGACAGATGATTTGAAGAATAATAACGAAGCTTATTCCATCATGGCAGCAATTCTTTTTATTGATATTAGAAAATCTACAGATTTAACGGAAAATAGCAAAGCAAAGAACATGGTAAAAATTTATAGAGCTTTTATGAGAATGTGTGTTGAGTGTGTTAGGAAGAATGGAGGAGTTACTAGAAATTTTTTAGGAGATAGAATAATGGCTGTATTCATGGATTCTAAAACTAAAGATCAAAAAATCACAAAAGCAATAGATAAAGCCTTAAATTGTGCTATAAGTATGGCAACAGCAATAGATTTTAGTTTAAATAAACATTTAAGAAATAACATAAATAATAAAACTATTGATTGTGGTATAGGAATTGATTATGGAAAAGTATTATTAACAAAGGTCGGAATGTATGGAGTAGAGAGTAATGAAGAAAAAGAAAACGAAGTTGATTGTGTTTGGGTAGGAAATGTGACAAATCATGCAAGTAAGTTTTCTGATTTAGCAAAAGGAGGAGAGATATTTATTTCTGAAAATGCCTATAAAAATCTTAGTGACGAATTAAAAGGAAAAACATGGAAAAAAGTTGTAAAATGTAAAGAACAAAAAATTTTTAGTGGATATATTTCAAAATTTTTTTATAGTGATTTTATAGATGAATCAAAAAATGATACAAATCGAGAAAATATAGAGTATGAAGAGACACAAACTTCTATGATATTAGCTAATGCAATAAAGGAATTAGATAAAATAAAAGAAGAATTAAAAAACAAGGAAATGGATGTAGAAATAAAAAAAGAACAAAATGAACAAAGATCACGAGAAATAAACGAAAAATATAATGAACTATATGATCTAATTTATGATCTTCTAGGAGCATATTTACATAGAGATTGTGAAATTAACAAAAAAATGGCAAGCTTTTGGACAGAAATAATAAGTTTTTTATTTAAAGTAGGAAAGAAAATTAATTATACAGAAGAAGAAATAAAAAAATCAGTTGCTTGCTATTTAATACATATATATAATAAATTGGAAATGTATGAAGAATCAATCGAGTATATGAAATTTATGGCGGAAAAATGTAAGTGGATAAATTTAAAACCAGAAACATTAAAATGGGCAAAAGAAAACTCTAGGTTACATAGCCTAAAATTCGAAATAAAATGGAGAATTGAACATAATTACGAAGAAATAAATATTAGTGAATTTGAGGAATATTTAAAGGAGATTGAAAAATATGAATAATAAAATTTGTAAAGAAGATGCATATAAAAACTTAGATATTGTAAATTCTTGGATTAACAATATTGATTTAAAAGCTTCATTTATATTAGCTTTTTTGGGAATATTATTAGGAAATATATTGAATGTAAATAACATAGAAATATTGAAAAAATTTATTTCTATTCCAATAAATACAATGAGTTTAATAGAAATATTAAGAACAATAGTTGTAATATTGTTAATTATTAGTAGCATGACTTCTGCAATTTTACTAATTCTTACATTACTAGCAAGAACAAAAATTAATAATATACCAAAATCAAATTATTTCTTTGGAAATATTGCAAATATGGATAGGATAGAATTTTTAAATAATTTTGAAAGAATGAATGAAAAAACTGTAAAAAAAGAAATATTAAATCAAGTGTATGTCAATTCTAAAATCTGCAGTTGTAAGTCAAAATTATATAATAAGAGTATAAAATATATTGTAGTTACAGTAATACTTACTTTTATAAATTACATTTTTTGTTAAGTTGGAGGGAATATGGAATCTAATAATAAAATATCATATGATATTAATAAAAGTTCGGACAGAATAGATGAAATACTAAATGCAAGCAATTCTAACTATTCTGATAAAAACTATATACCAGCAAGAAGTACACTAACATATAACAATGGTTATTATGTGCATGTAACAGCCTTATTTATTGACATAGTTGGATCCTCTGATATGACAAACGATCATTTGAGACCAACATTGGCAAAGATATATCGTAGTTTTATATCTGAATGCGTAGCAATAATGAATGAACAAGAAATTTGCAAAGAAATTAATATACATGGAGATTGCGTTTGGGGAGTATTTGAGACTCCTAAAAAAACTGATATTGATACAGTAATAAATGTTTCTGCTAAATTATATAGTATGATAAAAATTCTTAATTATAAATTAAAAAAGAAAGAATATAATGAAATTGATGTGGGAATAGGAATAGATTATGGTAGAGCTTTAATGGTACAAGCAGGGTATTCAGGAAGTTCAATCAATGAAGTTATTTGGATGGGAGATGTAGTAAATTCGGCATGTCATTTAGCGAACAAGGCTGGAAGAAGTGGAAGAGAAGTAGTTATATTTCCGTATGTAATATATAATAACATAAATGAGCATAACAAAGGATTATTTACACAATATTATGATATGGATGAATGCAAAACTTTATATGAAGGTACCATAGTTAATACTGGAATGGAAGAATGGTATAAGGAGAATTGTAAATAAAGGAAAAGAAATAAACTTTTCCTTTATTTGTTTTTATCTAACCATTTATCAAATTCATCATAACTTTTCATTTCATTTCTAATTTCATTCATAAATTTTTTAGCTTCTTGTTTCCATTTTTCATAATCCTTTTTATAAACTTCTATATCAGGGTTACGTTTTACCAACATAGCTTTTTTAGCATAAATTTTACGATATTTACCATAAACTTTATCGTTCTCTTGCTTAATTCTTTGAGCAATTTGATTTCCAATATCTTTACAAGTTTGAGATCCTTTAAATATATTGTCACAATAATTAATTCTTGAATTATCTGTAATAAAATATTTACCACAATTTTTACATTTTTTTATAAGATGTTTATTATTGAGTACAAACTGAAATAATGTAATATATAAAATTCCATAAATATTATCATTGTTAGATGTGTAATCTGGCTCAACATCAACAGATGGTTTAGATTTAAAAAAAGTTATTAAATCTTTCTCGGTAGTAGCATCAAAATTCTTATTTGCTTTAAATTTAAATCCTTTTTCCATAGAGAAACTATTATTTATAAATCTATCTATTTTCTTAGAATGGGCAGTGTAATAAATATAGAACCTTATTCTCGTACTAAAATCTTTTATATCTTCAATATTATTAATATTAAATATATAATCAATAAAGTCTGAAAAAAGTTTTTGACCATATTCTAAATCAGATTTTATTTCATCATAGTATTTTTTTGCAAGTTTTTCTACTTCAGAAAAAGAATAAAATGTATTAATCTCAAATTGGTTTATATCAGTTTCACCAGTATATATAATATAAGAGGTGAAAAATTTAGTGAACCACATAAGATATTCACCAAAATTATCAAAATTATAATTCAAAAAAGAAATAATTTCAGTACAAAGTGGTTGTGTTGATGTAATGGTTTTAATCTTGAAATATCCTTTATTTCCATAATTTAAATCATAATATTTGGGCTTAGATTGTTTAGTTTTAGCATATAGAAATGATTTATGAGTAATTGTTTCATCTGATGAAACAAAGATATTTATAGGTTTATATAATTCTATATTATTCATAACTCCTCCGTTAACAAATATAAAAAATATTAAAAGTTAACCTGCTATCAAAAGAAACAAAAAAGTATTTACATAGTTAACTATTCACAGTATAATGCAAATGTTAACAAAAGTCAATGCAAATTTGCAAAAAAACAGGAGGTGGTACTATGGAAGTACAAAAAGTTCAAAGAACAACACTAACGATGAAAGAAGCATCAGAGTATTTAGGCATTTCATATTGGTTAATTAATCAACTGGTAAGAAAAAAACAAATTCCATATTGTAAAGTTGGTGGAAAATATTTATTTAGAGTACAAGCACTAGATGAATATTTAAAAAACATGGAATTACAATCTATGAATTAAATTTTAAAGAAAGAGAGGAAAGGAGGAAATGCATAAAATACAATGGTTAAAAATTGATGTAAATTTATTTGCAAATAGGAAAATTCAAATATTACTGAAAGAGCCTGATGGAGATACATATATTAGAGTATGGCTTCAATTATTAATTTTAGCTATGGAATGTAATAAAGAAGGAAAATTATTAATAACTGATAATAAAACAATGACAATAGAATATTTTTCGAAGATTATGGGAAAGTCTGAAGAAAAAATGCAAGAAATTATTAAGAAATTTTTAGAATTAGATATGATTACTTTAGATAGCAATGTGTACAAAATAAAAAACTGGAATGAATATCAAAGTATTGAAACTTATGAAAAATACAAGGAACAAGCTAGATTAAGGCAACAAAAATATCGTGAAAAAAAGAAAAGTGAAAATGAAAAAAGTGATGTTACAGTAACGTTATGTAACGGAGAAGAAAAAAAGAATAAAGAAATAAGAATTGAGAATAAAGAAGATAAGAAAAAAGAAATAAGAAAGGAAGAAGAGAACACAAATGGATTTAGAAAATATGAAATATAATTCTAAAGACAAGATTTTCCACAATAAATGTAAATTCTGTGGAAAAGATTTAAAACCAATAGGTTTAGATTATTTATATGCAAATATGCCTTTAACTTCAATAGAGTATGAAAGATGTGATTGTAAAAAGTCAAAGGCTTATTGGAATGAAATAGATTTAAAAGAAGAAATACAAAAGAAAAGGAAACATTTTGAACAAATGATTAGGCAATTCTATATACAAAATTATATTAGTAACCGAATACAAGATTATCAATTGGAAAATTTTATAATAACAGAAAATAATGAAAAAGAAGTAAAAATTGCAAAAGATTTTACACAAAAATGTATAAATAAAAATCAAAAAAATGGACTTATTATTACTGGAAAGTCAGGAACAGGGAAAACACATTTAGCAACAGCTATTTTAAATAAACTAACTGAAAAAGATATGCTAGTTTTAATGGGAAGACTAATTTTATTGCTGGATGTAATTAAAGATACTTTTAAAGATTTTTCGAGTAAAGAAAAAGACATAATTGAATTATATTCTAAGGTTGATATGCTTATAATTGATGATTTAGGAACAGAAAGAATTAGTAGCTGGGCATTAGAAAAATTATATACAATTATAGAAAATAGAAATGAAAATAAATTACCAATTATAGTAACAACTAGATTTGATAAAGAGAGCTTATTAGATAGATTTTATCAAAGTGAAGATGAAGAATTAGCTGAAGATGTTATTGAAAAGTTATATCAATTTTGCTATGGAATTGAACTAAAAAAATATGATGAAAATGAAAAGAAAAAAGTTAGTATAAGCGACTAAACTAAATACTAACTTAATCCAAAAACTAATATAATTATAAAATATTTATACATAAAAGTAAAGCAAAAAAGTTCATGTTTTTAATTTAGAAATTTGAGCTTTTTTGCAATTATTTAAAATAAAAATAAGAGATTTTTTATAAAAAATTATCCCTCGGAGAGCAAAAAGGGTATTAGGGCATTTTGCCCTAAACAGCGAAAAGGGTGTCAAAACACCACGCTGGCGAATATTGGGCATAAAAAAATGCCACCTATATTCGAGCAAAATAAATTTTGCTAATTATTAATGTTTCGTAAACTAGCATTAATAAATTTTTATAGCAAGGAAGTGATGAAAATGTGGAGAGATTCAGAACAAATTTTAGATAGTGTTTTTTTATCATATGATAAAATTTTAAAAAGATTAAAGTTATTAGGAACAACAACTAAACATGGTAAAGAAGTAAAGCATGTAGATTTAAGAAAAGCTGTAGATGTTATGTTAAAAAAACATCCAACTTGCAGATGGAGAAGTGAAAAAATAAGAAGTAGAAAATATTTTATTTTAGTAGAAGGGTATTACTGGATAAAATTTGTGTATTTTGAAAAAGAAAAATCTTTAATAGATACTGATGTAGAATTTTTTGAAACCAGAATTAAATTGTATGAAGATTTTTTGAAAGTAGAGCATAATGAAAATTGGTGTAATGAAGATATGGACATAAAACAACTAGAAAAATACTTTAATAGAGCAGAATCTAGTATAAGGAAAGCAATTAAAAAAATGTGTGATAAGGGATTTAGTAATTATAAATATTTAGATAATAATAAAGTTATTATTTCAAGAAAAGGAGTTGAATGGATTTGTAAAAATGTATTTAAGCAAAAGCATTTAGAGTTATTGGAGAAATATAAAATGGAGTTAACGGAGTTGTATATTAAAGCAGGTTATCCATATGATCATTTTTTTGGAAGAAATTAATTGTAAATATTTACAAGTATCTGTTGAGAAAATTGTCATTTTATGATATAAAATATACTAGAGTTATTATAAATGAGGGTGAATAAAATGACAAAATTTTCTGAATTTTTTAAATTAAAAAAAAGTCAAGTAGAACTAGATTTTGTGGATATATTTGTGGATGGGGATATTCCATTATTTGTTGATCCTTATTTTATAAGTAGAAGAAATGATGAATGGAGTATAAATGCTACAAAGGAGATTAGGGAATTTTTTCAAAAAATAATAGAAAATATTAATACAAATCCAAAACTATGTAAATATATGTTAGAGCATTTAAATGAACCAAATGAAACTCGATTAGGTTTATCAAGGGGAAAACCAAATGGTAAAGGAATTAATAAGAAGCAAGCTAATGATTTATATAACAAATTATCAAAAAGCAAAGCTGTTACAACGGGATTTATTCAAGATATATCTGAATGTGAATTGATGGTGGAAGGAATAGGTGATGATAAAATTTCAGATATGACAATTAATATAATTAGAAAGTATTTAATTGACTATACACAAGAACAATGCAAAAATCTAAATATTAAAATGTATAATGTACCAAGTGGATTTATTTGGAACAAAGAGACTGAAAGATGGGAAAATAAATATGTTGAACTTCCATGTGTAAATAACAAAAAAATAATTTTAGTGCCTAAATGGATAGTTGTACAAACGCCAATTATCAATTCTAGCGAATATTATAATAAAGAAGTTTTAGAATATTTACAAAGGGAACATATAAATGCAAATAGCTCATTAGTAGAAACATTAAAATCAGGAGAAAAAAGAGTTACAAAAAAGAAATTAAAAGAGCAATCTCAATATAAATTAAAGAAAGATTTTCTGTATAAAATCAGTAATGAACATCCTGAATTATTAGATCAATATAGAAAAAGAAAAGGAAATATGCCTATAAAAGATGCATGGAAAAGAAAGGATATAGAAGAAATAGAAAAAGAAATCGCAAAGAGTTTAAGAAATAAAATTAAAAAAATAGATCCTGGCAAAAAAGATGAAAATCTATTTCAAGATTATTGTATTGGTGCATTAGAATTTATATTTTATCCTAATTTTATAAAACCTAAAAAAGAAGATAGAATACATAATGGAAGAAAAAGAATTGATATTACATATTTAAATGCAGCAAATGATGGATTCTTTTATAATATGAGAACATCCCCTAATATTATAGCAAATAAAATAGTGGTTGAATGCAAGAATTATAATCATGATCCAGAAAATCCCGAAATAGATCAAGTGTCAGGAAGATTTTCTCCAACCATTGGAAAATTTGGAATTATGATGGCTAGAAACTTTGAAAATAGAAAGTTGTTTATAGACAGATGCAGAGATACATTAAAAGATAGTAGAGGATTAGTTATACCAATAGTAGATGAAGATATAATAAATTTATTGAAAATGATTGAAAAGCAAGAAAGAGAAAGTATTGATGGATATATGTATAATATTTATTCTGAAATTTTGAAAGATTAGAGGTAAAAGATTTATGGAAGAAATAATAAAAGAAATAAAAAAATTTAATAAAGAAAGAGATTGGGATAAATTTCATTCACCAGAAAATTTAGCAAAATCAATTTCGATAGAGGCAGGAGAATTATTAGAGTGCTTTCAATGGGATAGTGAAAATTACAATAAAGAAGAAGTATGCGAAGAATTAGCAGATGTATTTACATATTGTATTCAAATGGCTATGAAATTAAATGTTAATCCAAAAGATATAATATTAAAGAAATTAGAAAAAACAAAGAAAAAATATCCAGTAGAAAAAGCAAAGGGTGTAAGTACAAAATATAATAAGCTATAAAGATATAATTATGGGGGCAATTATTATGATAGTATATGAGGCAACGAAACAATCTTTTTTAGAAGATGTATATAATGATCAAGTAGCCAAAAAAATAAAAGCAAGATTAGGATTTAATGTAGGTAGTAGTGAAAATGAATCTTGGATAGATACAGCAAATCATATGGAAAAAATATTAAGAGATAATATATTTCCAAATGATATTTCTGTAGCAATGGAATTTAAATTATATAATTCAAAATTAAGAGTGGATTTTATAATATGTGGATTAAACGAAGAGAAGGAACACACAATTATAGTAATAGAATTCAAAAGGTGGAATAGTGCTAAAGTAGTTACAGATAGAGATGATATGGTTGAAGTAAAAGCATATGGTATAGTACAACATCCTTCATATCAAGCACTTTCATATGCAAAAATTATGAAAAATTTCTATGCGGCTGCAGAAGAAGAAAAAATGGATATAATTCCATGTTCGTGTTTACATAGATATGAAAAAACAGAAAATGATGCTATAACAAACAATCAATATAGAAGCCTTTTAAAAGAGTCACCAATTTTTTTGAATGGAGAGAATGATAAGCTAAAAGAATTTATTAGAAAACATATAAAATATGGAGATAATAAGGAAACATTATATATACTAGAAGAAGGTGGAATCAAACCTTCAAAACAATTACAGGATAATATATTAAATATGCTAAATGGTAAAGAAGAATTTTCTATGGTTGATTTACAAAAGGATGTATTTGAAGAAGCAAAAAGATTAGCAAAATTATCAAAAAAAGATGGTAAGAAAAGAGTTTATATAGTAGAAGGTGGACCTGGTACAGGAAAGTCTGTAATTGCAATAAATTTACTAGGACAATTTTTGGGAAAGTATGGAATGAACTGTCAGTATATAACAAAAAATCAAACACCAAGAGATGTTTATTCTGTTCAATTAAAAGGAACATATAAAAAGACTGAAATTGATAATTTATTTTGTGGGTCAGGATCATATATAAATGAAAAAAGCAATGAGTTTGATGCATTGATCGTTGATGAAGCACATAGACTTACCGAAAAGACAGGATTCCTAAAAAGAGGAGAGAATCAAATAAAAGAGATTATTAATGCTACTAGATTTGCAATATTTTTTATTGATTCAAAGCAACATATACATATAGATGATTATGGAACAAAAGAAAGAATAGAATTTTTTGCTAAAGAATTAAATGCTGAAATATCATATGGAAAATTAAATGCTCAATTTAGATGCGGAGGAGCTGAAAAATTTATAGATTGGGTAGAAAGCTCTCTACAGTATGGTGACGTGACTGATGAAGAAATAGATATGACATTTCTTAAAGATTATAGAGTTAAAGTTTTTGATAATCCAAATGAGCTAAAAGAACAAATTATTAGATGTAATAATATTAAGAATAAATCAAGAATATTGGCAGGATACTGCTGGGATTGGATTTCAAAAGAAGATCCTAAAGGTGATAAATATGACATAGAGATACCAGAATATGATTTTAAAATGAAATGGAATTTTAATAAAACAATTTGGGCAATAGATAAAGATTCTGTTGAACAAGCTGGTTGCATACATACATCACAAGGATTAGAATTTGACTATGTTGGAGTAATTATAGGAAAAGATTTACGATATGAAAACGGAAAAATTATAACAGATTTTAAAGAAAGAGCATCAACAGATAAATCTTTATCTGGAATAAAGAAGATGTATAAAGAAAATCCAGAAGGAGCTTTAAAATTGGCAGATGAAATTATAAAAAATACATATAGGACATTATTAACAAGAGGACAAAATGGGTGTTATATATACTGCGAAGACAAAGCTTTATCTGAATATTTAAAAAACAGATTGACTACAGCCAAAGAAATAATTTACACAGTAGATGAGGAAAATCAATATACTGAACTAAAAGTTGCTGAAGATAGTGAAGAGTACAAATATGAGTAGGAGATGGAAAAATGGCATATAGAAACTATTATAGAGTAGTGTTAAGTAATGACTTTTTAGGAGTAAGCAAGGAAATTAGTGCACCAACAAGGTACGAACTTGATGCCAAGGTTGAAAATCAAAAAAGAATTTGGGACGAAAGAGTAAAAAGAGAGATTGCTAAACAAAATAAAGAAGAAATGAAAAGAAAAGCCGAACAATTAACAAAAAACGATGAAAAGAAGATAGAAAGTTATAAAAATATTATAAATAAAAGAAATATTCAGAAATCAAAAAAATATTATGACAGTTTAATAGATAAATCCGAATTTAGAAAATTTGAATCAAAGTTAAAAAGAGACACAATAGAAGAAATAAAAGAAGAATTAAATGTCCCCAAAAAAAGCTGGATAGAAATTTTTTCTACTAATAGGAAAAATTTTAGAATAAAAAAAGAAGAAGAAGCAAATGCAGAATTACTAAAAAGAAATGATGAATATAATAAGAAACTAAAAGAAGAAAGAGAAGAATATGATAGGCAAAAAGAAAAATTTTTAAAAGAACAAGAAGAAAAGAACAAACAAGTTGAAAATAATAGAAAAGAATATAACGAAGGTAATATCCAACAGATAGAGGATTATTTTGAATATGTTATTGAAAATATTTATATGCCAAGCGAAGTTGTTAAAGATTTCGAAATACAATATTTAAAAGAAAGTAAAACACTAATTATTGCATATTACTTGCCAAATGCTGATACTGTCCCAAGAATCATCCAACATAAATATGTTAGTACAAGGAATGAAATTGATGAAATAAAGCTTACAGACAAAAAGTTTGAGAAGTTTTATAATGATATCATTTTTATGTGTTGTTTGAAAACTATGAATGATATATTACGTTCAGATGATAATAACAATATTGATAAAATTGTATATAATGGATGGATTAAGTATATTGACAAAAGTACAGGGAAAGAAGCTGAAAGTTGTATAATTACAGTAGAGTCTACTAAAGAAAAATTCTTGGATTTAAATATTGAAAATGTTGATTATAAAGAATGTATAAAAGGATTAAAAGGAATTTTTGCACCGAATATTTTATCCCTAACACCGGTTATTCCATATATGAAAATTAATAGAGAAGATTCTAGATTTATAGAGAGTAAAGATGTTGCTAATATTGATTTAGATGGTTTTAATCTAGCAAACATGCCATGGGAGGATTTTGAATATTTTATACGTGAATTATTTGATAAAATGTTTAATGTTAATGGTGGAGAAGTTAAAGTAACACAAGCAAGTCATGATGGAGGCGTTGATGCAATTGCTTTTGATGATGATCCAATAAGAGGTGGAAAGTTTGTTATACAAGCTAAAAGATATAATAATGTTGTTCCAGTATCCGCTGTAAGAGATTTATATGGTACAATGATACATGAAGGCGCTACAAAAGGAATTCTTGTTACTACAAGTTTTTATGGAAAAGAAGCATATGATTTTGCACAAGATAAGCCTATAACTCTTATAGATGGACAAGCATTATTAGGATTATTAAATAAATATGGATATAATAATTTGACGATAAAGATTAATAAATAGATAGTATAAAGTATATTACTAAATATAATAAAAAAACTAATTATATTGTTTATTTTTTAAGACTAAAAAATAATTATTTAAATGAAGAATTTTTACTAAATTTAAAATTAGTGATTTAATATAATGAAAGAATAAGAGTAGAAGATATAGAATAATAATACAAGAAAACATGAAGTTGATAAAAATAGATAAAGTATTTATTGAAACAGTTAATAAGAATATTACTGTTGATTTTGACATAAGAGAAAGATTATAGAATGAGAATTGAAATCAAGAAATTAATTATAAAATATAATTATTTACCAAACAAAAGTAAAAAAACAATACAAACTGTTATAAGACAAGCAGAGCTTAAATGTAAAGAGATGGTAGGGTAAATGGATAATAAATATATAAAAAATATTTTTTATGATATAAACAATATATTTCTAAATAAACTACAAGATGCTAAAATGAAAATAAAGGATTCTATAGAAATTGAATTATTCAAGGATTGTTTAGATACTTATAAGAGAGCATACAGGTTAGTAAATAATAATAGATTGTTGGATGGAATAGTTTTAACTAGAAACTCATTTGAATTAATGATGATGCTATTTGGAATTAGAATAGATGCAAATGTTAAAAAAGAGTATTGTAAAGAGGATAGTTATGAGAGATATCTTGAAAGAAGAAAAAATAATATAAAAGAAAAAGATTATTTATCACAAAGTTATTTGAGAAAAATAATATTAAAAAAATATAAGAACATAGAAGAGGATTATAACAAAATATATAATATCTTATCTAAATTTGCTCATCCAACAATTCATAGGAATATGCTAAGATTTTTTGAAAGAGAAAAAGCAGATGTTATTTTATTATATCTTAATGTAATAATGGTTTTACCAATGTTATTTTTAGAAATACTCTATGAAGAAAATATAATAGCTGATGAAACTTTTCAAGATATGGCAATATTTAAATATATTATAGAAAAACTGACTTTGATTTATTTTGGCAATTATATGGATATAAATATATTAAAAGAAGCAAATAACTATGCATTTTTAGATATCAATAAAGATTATTATAATAAAATGAAAGATAAAATCAAAAAAGAGATTAAAAATATTGAAATAGAATCAAGAGATAATCAAGAAAAATATAAAAAAGCAATAGAGAAGGTTTTGTCTAAAGTTGAATATTATGATATTAGTAAAAAATTGCTAGATCTAAAAATAATTAACGGAGATAAAATATGAAAATAAAATGTTTAAGTTGTAATGATATTATTGAGGCTAAATATAGGCATGGTTTATCAAGTTGTAAATGTAATAATTGTTATATAGATGGTGGACAAGATTACTTACATTTTGGAGGAAAAGATTTTACCCAAATTTTAATTATTTTTGATGATGGAACAGAAGTATTAGCAAGTGATGAAGAAAAATATAAAGAGAAATATGAAGAATGGGAAAATAATAAAATAAAGGAAATAAATGATTAAACTAAAAAAGGATGTTGGATTAAAGAATAAATATCAAAAGAAAAGCTAAGTATTAAAGTAATTAAAAGATACGGAGGTACTTTGCTTTTTTTGATAATAAAAGACAAGTTTCGACAAAATATTTAATTTAAATAGTATATAATGATTTTAAGAAAGGAGTATAAGAATGAATAAATTAAATGATATTATTAGTATTGATTTGCACATTCATTCTACTTTTAGTGCATACAAAGAAAATAATGGATATGTCAAAAATTCAAATATCGAGAATATTGATGTATTATTACAAAAATTGAATGAAAATAACATTAATATGTTTTCTATTACAGATCATAATAGGTTTAGTTATGAGTTATACATAGCTATACAAAATAGAATATCACAAAACTTATTTAAAAATGTATATAAGAATTTACCTGGAGTGGAATTTGATGTACAAATAGAAGATGGTAAACCAGTTTGCCATATAATAGCCATATTTGATGATAAAGAAGAAGGAAAATTAAAAAATATAGAAGATACTATTAATAATAATTTACTAGAACAACAAGATGGTTTTTACACTCGTGAAGATTTTGAAAAAATACTTAGAAAAATTGGATTGAATGTTATTTTAATTGCGCATCAACATAAACATTTTGATAACGAAGAAGGTGGACCTAAAAGTTTATCAAATTCAGTAAGTGATATTTACGAATTTATAAAAACAGGATATATAAATGCATTAGAATATCAAAAACCAAGTGTGCAAGGAATGCTGATAAATAGCTTAAAAAAGGCAAATGAAAATGTTGCAACAATAATAGGGAGTGATTGCCATCAATGGGAATATTATCCTTGTAAAGACTCGAATTCTCCTAACAGAAATTATGCTACAAAAATTAAAGCTTTACCTAATTTTGATGGACTAATATTTGCTTTTACAAATATGGAAAATAGGTTTAATAGAGTAAAAAATAAAAATACAAATATAATTGAGGCCATAAAATTTGATACTAATGAAATTATATTAAGTAATGGAATTAATGCTATTATTGGTGATAATGGGTCAGGAAAAACATTTTTATTAGAATTTCTTAATAATGAGGATAAATTAGAAAAACATTACAAAAGTTTAGCAGAAAAAAATAAGGTTAGCAAAAGAGTTAATGGACAACCTAATATTTATTATGTTGAACAAAATCAAATAATCGATCAAGTTAAAAAAGGAGAACTGTTTAATAATGCAAAATATTATAATCCAATAGCTACTAAAACAACTTTTAAAGAAAGTATTCAAAAATATGCTAAAGATTTAATTGATTATATAAACTATAATATAGAAACAGAAAAAACTAAAAATAAGTTAAATGAAGGAAAAATCGGTATTATATTAGAAAAAGATAATCTTTATATTCCTACAGTAAAGATTGATATACAAACATCTCTAAATAAATATAAAAGTAGAAGTGAAGCATTGGAAAATATAATAAACTCTTTTAAAAATGAAGTTGATTTTAATCAAGATTTCTATAAAGAGTATGAAGATAAAATTAACATTATAAATGAACAATTAGAGTATATTCAAAAATCAATATTAAATAAATCCCAAAATATAGAAGTTGATAACCAGATCAGAAATTTAATTATTTCTGCTTTAAGAAATTTTAATGCTGAAATGGATAAAAATAGAACTGATAAAGAAAAAGAAAATGTAAAATATAAGCAAGAAAAAAATGATTTTTGCAATTTAATAATAGATTATATTATTAGAATTGCTAATAAACCAGATATACCAAAGTTCCCTGATAAAGTGACGGGCATTTCTAAAAAATTATATCAAGGATTTGCCTTTGTAAAAAAGGCAAAATATGATGGTCTATTTTTGGAGGATGAGTTTTATGAAGTACTTTTTAATAAAGAATATTCAAAAGAACGTATATTAAAAATCACATCAAATGAAGAACTTGAAGGAGCATTACAAGGAATAAAAGATATAAAAAAAATTGAAACATGGTACAATAAAGTCGATAAATTCATAGAAGAATACTTAAGTGAAGAAACATTTATTGAAAAAGATGGATTAAAAAATACAGTTGGTGAAACGCCGGGAGAGATTTCTTCTATACATTATGATTTCTTATTTAATGATTTAAGTAAAGATTATGATATCATCATTATAGATCAACCAGAAGATGATATAAGTAGTACAAAAATAACGCAAGAGCTTCTTAAACATATAAAACAAGTCCGAGATTATAAACAAATTATTATAGCAACACATAATCCATTACTTGTCGTTAACCTAGATGTTGATAATGTAATTTGCTTGAATAAAAACTATAAAAATGAAATTTCGGTTAAAGATGGATGCTTAGAATATAATTGTAAGGAATATAAAATAATTGATGAAGTAGCAGATATAATGGATGGAGGTAAAGAAGCTGTTGAAAGGAGATTTAGATTATATGGAAACTAAAATTAAAATTAAAATAGAATACGAGCCAACTAATAAAATATATTTAAGTTCAAATGAAAAAAGAACTCTTATATTATCTGATGAAAATAAAGAAATTTCTGCTAAGACTATACTTGAATTTTTAAATTATAAAAAGGAGAATATATATGAATTAGAGGGATTGAGTGAAGATATATCTAATTTAGATGAGAATAATAAAAATTATATAGAGCAAATACACTCTATGTTACAGTCAATTGTTGATGGTATTAATAATATACAACAGTAATAAGAAGTCCGAATAGGACTTCTTATTTATCTATAAAAGACAGATACTAATCAACTCAACTCCATCACAAAATCCATTCCTATAATACTTCTCATTCCAATAACACATATAATCCATAAAATTTTTATTAAGTCTATCTAATTGACTTTTTACATACTTTTGATTTTGTTTAGGAACATTCTTTAAAATGTTTTCAGCAATTTCATCAAAATAAATATAATGTTTTTTATCTTCTTTAGTAAGTGTACCTAAAACCATTTCCTCTCTAAAACTTAACCAATCTCTTAAAATATCATCATTAATTTCTCTAAAATTATTCATAATCTAAATCCTCCTAAAATTAAAATTTTTATTAATAAAAATATCTTTTACAAGAGTTTAAAATACTACAACAAACGTACTATAGGAATTGGGTAAAAATTGGGTAAAATCTTCTCTAAAAATGTCCTAAAAATGCACAAATGTTCTATAAACTAGAACTCTTGTAAATACTGAAATACCAACAAAAACTCTAATTTTCACAAACTTACAAAAAGTGGTCAGGTCTCGCTCATAACCCGAAGGCCAATAGTTTGAGCTGTACTCCTGTAACCAAGTTTATCGAAAAATTCAAAGTTCATTGACAAAAAAATGGCGGAAATCTAAAGTAGTATTAAATGAGTTTAAGTGTAAAATAAGAAATTATTGTAAAAAATATTGTATTTTTACAATTAAATTGATATTATATCAACAAATCAGCAGATTAATTGATAGGAGAGAATAATGAAAAGTAATTTAGGGGAATACTTATATGATTTAAGAAAAAAATCGGGAAAAACCATTAAGGTCTTAAAAGAGGAATTAAAAATATCACCACAGTATTTAAATGATATAGAAAACAATAAAAGAATTCCATCAGATAAATTATTGAGAAATTTTGCAGAAACATATAAATTAGGTGTTGATGAGAAAACAATATTATTTGATTTAGCAACAGAGAACTCAAAAACAAAAAAGATTCCTGTTGATATAGCAAACTATATTTTGGAGAATGAAGACGCTAAAAGCAAAATTAGAAAGATGATTTATGAGGAGAAAAAATAATGATAAAAGATATAATTGAGAATAATAATAATAAAACTATAAATGAAGATAAAATAAGTAATTTAAAACAAATTATACCTAATTGTTTTGATAAAGATGGAAGATTAGACTTAGAATTATTAAAAAAAGAATTTAATACAGATTTAGAATTTTCAAAAGAAAGTTTTGAACTAAACTTTTTAGGTAAGTCTTATGCTAAAATGATAACAGGATTAGATACAGAGACTGTAATAGAACCTGACTTAGGACATAATAATAAAGAAGAAAACATAAATAGCGAAAATATCTATATTAGTGGGGACAATATAGATGCTTTAAAACATTTAGTAAAAGCTTATGAAGGAAAAATAAAATGCATATATATAGATACCATATAATACAGGAAAAGACGGATTTGGATATAATGATACTTTTAAATTTAGTAAAGAAACTTTGGCTAATAAATTAGATATAGATATGATAGAAGCAGAAAGAATATTAGATATGACTTCTAATAATTCTTCATCACATAGTGCATGGTTAACTTTTATGTATCCAAGATTGTATTTAGCTAAACAATTATTAAGTGAATACGGAGCAATTTTTATATCAATAGATGATAATGAAGTGTATAATTTAAAACAATTATGTGATCAAATATTTGGTGAAGAAAATTTTGTTAGTCAAATTACTTGGCAATGTTTAGATACAATAAAAAATGATGCAAAATATTTCTCGGATAATGATGAATATATTTTATGCTATGCTAAAAATAAAGAAAAATTAAGAATTAAAGGAATTAAGAAAACAGAAAAACAAAAGGCTTATTATAAAAATTACGATAACGATCCGAGAGGAGACTATTTGTTAACGCCATTACACGCAAAAAGTGGAGTGGAAAATAGTATATATACATATGTTTTTAAAAATGGCCAAAGGTGGACACCAATTGAGGGAACATATCCTAGATTTTCAAAAGACACTTTATCTAAATTAGAAGAAGATAATAGAATTTATTTAGATCCAGAAGGAATTAATGTGCCTCAAAAAAAGACATTTTGGAGTGAAGTTGGTGATAGAATGCCAAGTACTACTTTTTGGGGATATGAAGAATATGGTAGTACAAGACAATCAAATAAAGAAATATCGGAATTATTAGGAAAAGGAATTTTTAAAAATTCAAAACCTACAAAACTAATAAAAAATATTATTGATTTAATTTGTGAAGAAAATGATATTATAGTTGACTTCTTTTCTGGCAGTGCTTCAACAGCAGATGCAATTATTCAATTAAATTCAGTAGATAAGCTTAATCTAAAATATATTATGGTTCAATTGCAAGAAGAAACGAATAAGAATGAAGAAGCTTATAAAAATGGATATAAAACTATAGATGAAATAGGTCAAGACAGAATTAAGAAAGCTTCTGAAAAAATTAAGAAAGAAACGCATGCAGATATTGATTATGGATTTAAGCATTATACTTTAAAAAACACTTCAGATAATATTTTGAGTAAATTAGAATCGTTTGAACCACAATTAATGAATGAATCATATGACCTATACAAAGAATATGGAGTAGAAACAATATTGGAAACATGGAAATTAAAAGATGGATATGAGTTTACTACGAATATAGAAAAAGTTGATTGTAATGGATATAATACATATAAATGTGGAGAATGTTTATATTTAATTGAACCTAATATAAATATAAAAAATATTGAAGCATTAATAGAAAAATACAATAAAGATGAAAAATTTACTTGCAACAAAATTGTATTATTTGGATATTCATTTAAGTTTAATGAATTAGAAATGATAAAAAATAATATAAAACAAGTTAAGAATTTCAAAAATATAGATGTTAAAGTATATACAAGATATTAGAAGGAGGAATAGGTATGAAACTCGAAAGAGGATTAAAACATCAAGTTGATGCAGTAAATTCAATTGTTAGAGTATTAGAAAATGTTAATATAGAAAAAACAAATAGTTTAACTGAAAATCCTGTAATAGATTTGGCTTCTCCTAATATTATTAAAAATATTAAAAAAATACAAAATAATAATAGTATTACAAAAGAAATGAGTAGAAATATTGGCATAACAGATGATTATTTAAATATCGATATTAAAATGGAAACAGGTACAGGCAAAACATTTACTCAAATTAAAACAATATATGAATTGAATGAAAAATATGGATTTAATAAATTTATAATAGTAGTACCAACATTACCGATAAAAGCAGGCACAAAACAATTTATATCATCTTCAGATACAAGAAAATTTTTTGAGGATGAGTATAATCAAGTAGAAATGGAATTAAGATTTGTAGAAAGCATTCAAAAGAAAAAGGGAAGAGATTATTTTCCAAGTGTTATTAGAGAATTTGTAACAGCTTCTAATTTAAATAGTAAAAAGATACAAATAATGTTAATTAACTCTCAGTTAATAACAAATGGAAAAATGTTAACTAAAAATTATGATACTACAATATTAGATGATTTGACAAATCCAAGCGAGGCTATTAAATCAACAAAACCAATTTTAATAATTGATGAACCTCATAAATTTGCCAAAGAAAATGTAACTTTTAACAAAATAAAAGAAATTTTAAAACCACAATGTATTATAAGATTTGGAGCAACATTTCCAGAAAAAAGAAATCATGAAAAAGATTATCAAAATTTAGTATACAATTTAGGAAGTATAGATGCATTTAATAATAATTTAGTAAAGGGTGTTATAGCAGAATATGTTCCTACAGACTCAAACAGCAATTTAAGAATAAAACTTATATCAATAAAAAATAAAGAAAAATGTACTATTCAAAAAATAGAAAAAAATACAAAAAAATCTTATGAATTAGCTAAAAACGATAGTTTATCTATAGTCCATGAAGATTTTCATGGTGTAGAGATAATAGGAATAACTAAAAATTCAATTGTACTTTCAAATGGAATTGAAATTACTGTTGGAACAGAGTTGTCACCAGAAAGTTATTCTATTTCATATCAAGATATGATGATAGAAACAGCTTTAGAAAGGCATTTTGAAATAGAAAAAGAAAATTATAATAAAGGTATTAAAACGTTAGCACTATTTTTTATTGATGATATTTCAGCATATAGAAAAATAGAGGAAGGAAAACCAACTTATATTTTGGATTCTTTTGAAAGAATATTTGAAGAGAAGTTAAAGAATAAGATTAATGAGCTTGATAATTGTGAATATAAAAAATATTTAGAAGAGAGCTTAAATAATATATCAAAATGTCATGCAGGATATTTTTCACAAGATAATGCAGAAAAAGATGAAGAGATAATAGCACAGGTTAATGATATACTAAATGATAAAGAAAAAATTTTAAAGATTAAAGACTCAGATGGTAAATTTAATTTAAGAAGATTCATTTTTTCTAAATGGACATTAAAAGAAGGATGGGATAATCCGAACATATTTACAATTGCTAAGTTAAGAAGTAGTGGTAGTGAAAATAGTAAGTTACAAGAAGTTGGTAGAGGTTTAAGATTACCAGTAGATAATAATCTTAATAGAATAGATAGTGAGCAATTTTATTTGAATTATATTGTGGATTTTACTGAACAAAACTTTGTTAAAGAATTAAGAAATGAAATAAGCAGTGAAGTAACTACATTTAATAAAATAACAATAGATCAAATAAAAGAAATAGCTAAGGAAAGAAATGTTGATTATACTCCTATTTATATTGAATTATTACAAAACGGTGTTATTAATCCAGAAGGTGAAATTTTAAAAGAGGATAATTTATTAGAGATACTACCAGAACTTAATAATGGATTACATAAAAATAAGGTTATTGAAAGAAAAGAAAAAGATATTAATACAATTAAAGTTAGAAAAAATAAATATGACCAAATCAAGAAATTATGGGAATTATTAAATAAAAAATATATTATTAAGTATTCTGAATTTAGTAATGATGAAATAGAAAGAGCTTTGTTAAATATACTAAATGAAGGAATAAATAGTAGTGATGTTATAACAACAGAAAGACAATTGTTAAATATAACAGATAATTCCACTAATATAATTGAAATGGCAGGTATATCATTATCAACAAATAAGAAAATGAAATATAACGAATTTATTATAAAGTTATCTGAATTAACTAATATTCCAATAATGAATATTCATAATACTTTAGTAAAATACAGTCAAAAACATAAGATTGATAATGATTTCTTTAATAGTACAGTATTATCAAAATTTTATATGAAGATAAATGATTGGAAGGCAGATAAATTATTTAAAAGATTTACATATCAAAAAACTAATTTACCAATACATCCTACATCGTTAACTACAGAAGATGGAACAATAAAGGATACAATTGTATTAGGAAATGTTGGAACATCCAGAATAGATGATGTTCCTCAGGAAAGATATTTATATGATACAATTGCATTTGATTCGGATATTGAAAAAAGTAATATATTAGAACAAATAAATGAAGTAACAGTATTTGGAAAAATACCTAAAAATAGTATAAAAATACCTGTAGCAAATGGTGGAACATATAGTCCAGATTTTATGTATTTAGTTGATAAAAAAGATGGTTCAAGTGAATTAAATTTAATTATAGAATCAAAGGATGTTGAATCTGAAAGAGATTTAAGAGGACAAGAAAAATATAAAATAGAGTGTGCAAAAAAACTATTTGAACAATTGAACAAAGAAGGAATTAATATTAAATTTAGAAAACAGTTGAGTAATGATAAAGTGGGAACTATAGTCAGAAATTTGATTAATTAAATTGAAGGATTATATATGATAAGAAAAGATAAATAAAAATTCATATTTATACCCCAAAACTTTTAAGTTCAAATTCAAATTCCATACCCATATATCCGCGATAGCGGAAAAATGAAAAATAAGACTTTACTTTAAATAACCTACATGTCAAATATTTAAAATAAAAAAATCGTGTAAAAAATACTAAAAATTAAAAAAAGCATAAAAATAGAAGTCCTAGAACATAGGACTTCCTTCACTTAAGTGAAATCATATCTTTTGGCATCTAAGGGTTAAACCTTATTTAAACTGCTATTTTATAATAACAGCAATTTAAATATACCATAATATAGATGAAAAATCAATACAAAAACCAACAATTCCGCTACAGCGGAATTGTCATACATTAAAAAATATATATAACTTAAAATTCCATATTTTTAATTTTACACATACTTACATAAATCTCTACAAAAATTTTCCATATTACTAGCAATAAAAATTACTTTATTATATAATAAACAAAAAGTTATTTATAAAGAAAGGAGAAACTTGCACAGTAGATATTAATGGAACTTATTATACACTATATTATGTATTTAAATATATTAACAATTAATACATAATATTAAGTAGTAGTGTAAAATTTAGTCGCAATATAAAAATTGGTAATAATGAAAAAAATAACATTATAGTAAAAAAAGAACCATTAAATGAAAATATAATTTAAAATTTGTGCAAGCTATAATAAAACATGAAAGTTGTAATTGTAGGAGGAGTAGCAGGAGGAGCTACAACAGCAACTAGGTTAAGGAGACTAGACGAAAATTTAGAAATAGTTTTATTTGAAAGAGGAGAACATATTTCCTTTGCTAATTGTGGGCTTCCTTATTATATAGGAGATATTATAAAAACAGAAGATGATTTGCTAGTCCAAACTCCAGAGAAGTTTAAAGAAAGATTTAACATAGATGTGCGTATAAAACAAGAAGTAATAAAAATAGATAAAGAAAAAAAGAAATTACAAATAAAAAATAAGGCTACAGGAGAAATATACATAGAGAATTATGATAAATTAGTATTATCACCAGGAGCAGAGCCAATTAATCCATTTAAAGGAGTAAAAAGTGACAGAATTTTTACTATAAGAAATGTAAAGGATGCTGAAAAAGTAAAAACATTTATAGAAAATAATAATCCAAAAAGTGCTGTAATCGTTGGTGGAGGATATATCGGAGTGGAAATGGCAGAAAATTTGTCAGAATATACTATGGAAGTTTCGATAGTAGAAAAAGCTCCACATTTAATCTCAATCATTGATAATGACATGGCGCATTTTATACATAAAGAAATAAAAAAGCATGGAGTAAAAGTATATGTAAATGAAGGTGTAAATAAAATAGAAGAACACGAAAAATTGTTGTTAACACTTGACAATGGAAAAATTGAGACAGATTTAGTGATATTATGTATAGGAGTAAGACCAGAGACAAATTTAGCAGAAGAGAGTGGAATTAATACAAACGAAAAAGGTGCAATAATTGTAAATAATAAAATGCAAACAAGTAATAAAGATATATATGCATTAGGAGATGCTGTAGAAGTTAAAAATACTATAACAGGTGAAAGAAACGGAATTGCACTAGCAGGACCAGCAAATAGACAAGCAAGAATAGTAGCAAACAATATAAATGGAATAGAAAGTAGTTATGAAGGTTTTATAGGAAGCAGTATTTTAAAAATTTTTAATTATTCTCTAGGAATAGTAGGGCTTTCAGAAAGAGCTTGCAAAAACTTAGATATACCTTATAAAATTATGATTATTTCACCATATTCTCATGCAACATATTATCCAGGAGCTAAAATGCTTACAATAAAAGCAATATACAATAGTAAAACTTCTCAAATACTTGGAGCATATGTGTGGGGAAAATCAAGTGTAGATAAAATAACAGATATTTTATCTGTAGCAATTCAAAATAAAATGGGAGCTGCAGACATTTCAGCTTTAGAATTATGCTATGCACCTCCATATTCATCTGCCAAAAGTCCAGTAAATATTCTTGGAAATGCAATAGAAAATGAAATGAATGAATTAGTAGATACAATTGCCGTAGAAGAACTGAAAAACAAAGAAAATCTATATATTCTAGATGTGAGAACAATTGAAGAATATAATATAAGCCATATTGAAGGAGCAATAAATATACCATTAGATGAATTAAGAGAAAATATAGAAAAACTAGACAAATCAAAAGAAATAATAGTACATTGCCATAGTGGGTTAAGAAGTTATCTAGCATGTAGAATATTAAAGCAAAAAGGTTATAATGTTAAAAATTTAATTGGTGGATACATAATGTATGATATAATGAAAAATAAATAAGAAAGGAATGTAAAATGAAAATTATATTTATAGAATACCCAAAATGTTCAACATGTCAAAAAGCTAAAAAATGGCTAGAAAGTAATAATATAGAATTTGAAGATAGACATATTGTAGAAGAAACTCCTACAATAAAGGAATTACAAAAGTGGATACCAACCAGCAATAAAGAAATAAAGAATTGGTTTAATACTAGTGGACTAAAATATAAATCACTAAATTTAAAAGAAAAATTGCAAACAATGACAGAAGAAGAAAAAATAGAATTACTTGCAAGTGATGGAATGTTAATAAAAAGACCTTTAATCATAAGCAATGATAAAATACTAATAGGATTTAAAGAACAAGAATGGAAAGAATATTTTAATAAATAATATAAGAACATATTGAATATAAAATCAACTACATAATTTCCATACTTAGAGTAGCAACCAAAATAATAATTAATATAAATATAGTAGAATATAAATATTATTAATAATATTTATATTCTACTATGTTAAAATTATTTTTTCTAATAAATTACCTTATTTTCTTTTTTATATTTTTCAAAAATATTTATACAGTCATCTCTATCAATTTGATGTAAATTGATAGCATTTTTATTTTTTCCATCTAAATATTCATAAATAAAATCATCTCTAAATCCAATATTTGCAGCATCTTCGCGAGTACATGCATAGTAAATATCTTTAATGTTCGCCCATATAGCAGCAGATAAGCACATTGGACAAGGCTCACAAGATGTGTATAGAATACAATTAGATAAATCATAAGTGTTAAGCTTTTTACAGGCATTACGTATAGCTATAACTTCTGCATGAGCAGTAGGGTCATTATTTTTTAATACTTGATTATTTCCAACGGAAATTATATTACTATCCTTATCTGTTATAACTGCCCCAAAAGGACCACCTTCATTTAAAATCATTCCATTTTCAGCAGATTCTTTAGCAATTTTCATAAATTTATTCATAATCATCTCTCCTAACAAAATAATTATACCATAAATGAAAAATAAAATGAAAAGAAATATAAAAATTGATTCTTTCTGAACATTAAAATAAATGTATACTCAAACACATACGTCCGCTATAGCGGAAGAAAAGATAAATATTAAAAATGATTGAAAAAATTACATATCTAAGATAGAATATATGTAAAACTATGAAAGGAGAGTATGATAGAAGTATCATACAAAATTATACATGAGAATTGGAATTGATTTAGATGGAGTAATATTTGACTCAGAAAAACTTTATAGAATTTATTCAGAATTATATGATATTCAGGATTTAAAGAAAAACAGTTTAAAAAATAACAAAGAAATAAGATTTCAAGATAGATATTCATGGAGTGACGAAGAAACAAACGGGTTTGTGAAGAAATATCATAGAAAAATTACAGAAGTATCTAACTTTATGCCAGGTGCAAAAGACGTAATTTCTCTATTAAAAGAAGAAGGTCATACTCTAATAGTAATAACAGCAAGAGGAAAATTAAATAAGGATTTAATACCAGTAACAATACAAAGACTAAAAGATAACAATCTTGACTTATTTGAAAAATATTATTGGGGAACTGATAATAAAGAGGAAATTTGTAAGCAAGAAAAAATAGATTTAATGATAGATGATTCTAATACAAATTGCCAAAAAATAGCAAATAGTCATATACATACAATATATTTAAAAGATGCACCATCTTTTGATATAAAAGAAAATGAATATTTAAAAGTTTTATACAATTGGGGTGAAATTTATAGATATATCAATGAAATAGAAAAAGATAAATAATATAAGAGTTAAAAATTGTGAGATATAATTAATTCATATATAGAATAACAATTTAATAGGAATTTAATATGGAAGAAAAGCTAATAAAACTATATGCTCAATGTGTAAATGAGCTAAAATCAATAGGAATTGACTTAGGTAACAAAGAAATAGTAGGAGATATAGATATAAGATTATCTCCAAGAGCAAGTAAAAGATATGGTTGCTGTAAACAAGAAGAACCAGATAGAGCCTATAAAAATATAGAAAAATATGGACATAGACATATTATAAAATATGAAAAATTCAATAAACACCATATAGAAGTAAGCAAATGGGTTATGCAGTTAAATGAAGATATTATAAAAAATACTATCATCCATGAAATAATACACTGCTTTCCATATTGCAATAATCATGGACAAGAGTTTAAAAAGTATGCAGTATATATAAATAAGAAATTAGGTTATAATGTAACAAGAACAGGTAATGTAAAAGAAGATTTTGAAAAAAGCAATATACCATATGAAGAAAAGGAATATAAATATAAAATAATTTGTGAAAATTGTAGGCAGGAAATATATAGAAATAGATTTAACAGCAATTTGTTAAAAAAATATAGATGTGGTAAATGTGGAGGAAAGTTAAAACTTTTAGTATAAAGGAGTAACAATGGATATAAAAAAGAAAAACCAAATAAATTTAGTAGTATTTATCACCATAGTGTTAATATTATGTGGATTAATGACATTTTATATGAGTAAAAAAGAGGGCTTTCATGAGGATGAAATGTTTACATATGGATCTTCTAATTGTACATATGATAATTTATTTCAACCACATGGAAAAGAAGATACATTTAATAAAATTGCAAGAAATTACATAATTGTAGAAGGAAACATAGGAAAAACAATAGAAAATGCATGGTATTATTTTACACATCAAGATGAGTGGAATAAGCTATTTTCAGAAATTTCTTCTAAAGAATATCCTGTATGGAAAACTCGTGAAGAGGCAAGGGACTATTTGACAGTATCACCAAATGAAAGGTTTAGTTATGCAAGTGTTTATTATAATCAAGCTAGAGACGTACATCCGCCTTTATATTGCATATTAAATCATACAGTGTGTTCATTTTTTCCAGATACATTTTCAAAATACTTTTTCTTTAGTATATCTCTAGTGTTTTTTGCAGGAACATGTTTTATAATAAGAAATATATTAAAACTTTTAAATAAAGAAAAATTAGTTATTCCAGCTGTATTATTGTATGGACTTAGCATTGGAGCCATTTCAACAGTAATTTATGCAAGAATGTACATGATGCTTGCATTCTTTACACTTGCATATTTTTATCTAACACTAAAAATATATAAACTTGACTTTAAAATGACAAGGCAAACTAAAATATTATTAGGAGCAACTACAATTTTAGGATTCTTATCACAATATTATTTTTGTATATTTGCTTTAGGATGCTTCATTGTAATGATTGCCCTAATGATAAAAGAGAAAAAATGGCATGAATTAAAATCATATATTGTAACACATATTATAAGTGCTTTAATTGGAATTTTAGTATATCCAATCTGTATTTATCAAATATTCTTTTCATATAGAGGAGTAGGAACAGCAGGAGCTAATGGAGCATATTTTGAAGGGTTAGTAAAATTTATAGAACTTTTATTTAAAGCATATAGCTTGCCTGTAGTTTTAGGTTTTATTTTATTAGCACTATTTACAGCATGGTACATTTATAAATTTATAAAAAGCAAAGAAAAAGGCTCACTTTTATTATTAATAATACCAACATTGCTATCAATAATAGTAATTGCAAAAATTTCACCATATAAAGAGTTAAGATATCTGTATGGAATATTACCAGTGTTAAGTATATTAATTGTACTTGGACTTCATAGTTTTATAGGTACAGTAATTAAAAACAAAAAAGTGGGAATAGCAATATTGTCAGTAATTATAGCAATGGTATCTATTTATGGATTAGCAACTAAAGAACCAGAACATCTATATAAAGGATATGATAACTATTTAAAAATAGCAGAAGAAAATAAAGAAAAGCCATTTGTATATATAGGTACAGGCGTATTTAACCATATACAAAGTATGCCTGAATTTATGACATATAAAGAATCACTTATTTTGCAGGACACACAACTTGAATATTTAAAAGATAACGAAGAACTATTAAATACTAATGAATTTATTTTAAGTATAAAGAAATATATAGGAAATAGAGAAGGAATTTTAAATCAAGTTCTAGAATATACAGGGTACAAATCATATAATGTACTTTATGATGACCAAGGAGAAACAGATTGCATAATTTTTAAATTTAATAAATAAGTAAATACAAAAGATACTAGAGTAGACAAACTTTAGTATCTTTTTGTCAATTATTGTAGAAAATTGTAATTCGAAAAATGTTGAAACAGCTTACAATATGTGGTAAATTATAAATATATTATTTCATAATATTTATATTTATATCTAATTTAATTTTTTCACAACTTATATCTAATAAAAATCAAAAATAATCAAACAATTAAAAATAAATTAATGAGCAAATAATTAAAATAGACTAATAGATTAATAAGTTAGTAAATACTAAAGGTGCATATTCAGAATTTAAATAATTAAAATAGACTAATAAGCAAAGAAACAAAAAATAATCAAATAATTAAAACAAACTAATAAGCAAAAAAATAAAGGATAATCAAACCATAAAATAATTAGAGAGCAAAGAAACTAGAAAATAATTAAAGATAAGCTTAAGATCAAAAGAATAGGTTAATAAACTAGTAAAAAAATTAATTCAAGATAAACTTAATTCAAAGTTTTCCAATAAAATAATTTAAAAGAAGGTGATAGTATTCAAGAAATCACACAAGAAAGTAAGTATTATCCAAAAAGATTATTACAAATTAAACAAGCTCCGAAAAAGATATATGCTCAAGGTAATATAGACTTGCTAAATAAAAATAGTATTGCAATTGTTGGAGCACGAAAATGTAGTAAATATGGAGCAAAATATAGTGCAAAATTTGCTAAAGAACTAGCTAGAGCAGATATTTGTATAATAAGTGGCTTAGCAAATGGAATAGATGCTATTGCTCATACATATTCAAAAAGCGAAAGAGGTAAAACCATTGCAGTTATAGGCTCTGGCTTTAACAATATCTATCCAAAAGAAAATATATTATTATATAAAGAAATTTTAGAAGAAGGAGGCTGTGTAATTAGTGAATGCGAACCAAATCAAAAAGCAGATTTATCTAAATTTCCACTACGAAATAGAATAATAAGTGGAATCGCTTTGGGAGTTCTTTTAATAGAAGCGAGATATAGAAGTGGGAGTACAGTAACTGCTAGATATGCATTTGAGCAAAGAAAAAATGTATTTTGCATACCACACAATTTAGACAGTAAAACAGGTTATGGACCAAATGAATATATAAAATATGGTGCTAAATTAGTAACTAATTATGAGGATATTTTAGAAGAATATAATTTATTTAATAAAGAAGAAAAAATAAAAGTAGATAATAAATATTTACAAATATACAAATGCATTAATGAAATTCCACATTCTATTAATGAAATTTCAAGATTAAGTGGAAAAACTATTGCAGAAGTTAATGAAGCATTATTTATGCTTGAAATGGATGGTATGATTAAAAGCTTACCAGGAAGCGAGTATATTATAAATTTAGAATAAAGAAGGTAAAAAATGTTATCAATTATAAAAACAGTATCATTAAATGGTTTAGCAGGATATCTTGTTAATGTGCAAGTAGATATAACAAGTGGTATGCCATCATGTGATATTATACGGATTACCAGATACAAGCATAAGAGAAGCAAAAGAAAGAGTACGTACAGCAATAAAAAATTCAGGATATGAATTAAGAAGTAGAAAAGTATTAATTAATTTGGCACCAGCTAATATTAGAAAAGAAGGTGCGTTTTTTGACTTGCCAATAGCAGTAGGAATATTGTGCAGTATTGGAGTTATAAAAAATATCCCAAAAGAAGATATAGCATTTATAGGAGAATTATCATTAGATGGCAAAGTAAATAAAGTAAATGGAACTTTACCAATGTGCATAGAAGGAAAAAGTCTTGGAATAAAAAAGGTAATAGTTCCAAAAGAAAATGCATTAGAAGCAAGTATTGTAAAAGGTATAGAAGTAATAGGTGTAAATTCATTAAAAGAGACAGTAAATTACTTAAACAAAAACAATTTACAACCAATATACTCAAATTGGGAAGAAATAGCAGAAAAAGCAGAGAAATACAATGTGGATTTTTCAGAAGTAAAGGGACAAGAAAATGTTAAAAGAGCTGTAGAAGTAGCAGCTGCTGGAGCACATAATTGCTTATGTATTGGGCCACCAGGGTCACGGAAAAACAATGATAGCAAAAAGAATTCCCACAATTTTACCAGATTTAAGTTTTGAAGAAGCGTTAGAAGTAACTAAAATTCATAGTATATCTGGTATGCTTTCAAAAGATGTACCAATAATTATAAATAGGCCTTTTAGAGCTCCACACCATACAATATCTCCAAAATCTTTAATAGGAGGAGGCTTAATACCAAAACCAGGAGAAGTAAGTCTATCACATTATGGTATATTGTTTTTAGATGAATTAACAGAATTTAATAGAAGTACTTTAGAAGTTCTAAGAGGACCATTAGAAGATGGAATAGTAACAATAAGTAGAGTAAATTCAATTTTCACATATCCTTGTAAATTTATGTTTGTTGCATCAATGAATCCATGTCCATGTGGATATTATGGTTCAAAAGAAAAAGAATGCACATGTACAGAGCAAGCAATAGCAAAATATATAGGTAAAATAAGCGGACCACTTTTAGATAGAATAGATATTCAAGTAGAAGTAAATGGAATAAAGTACGAAAAACTAGAAAGTAGTAACAATATAGAGACTTCAAAAAACATACAAAAAAGAGTAAACTTGGCACGTATAATACAAAGAGAAAGATATAAAAACGAAAATATATTTTCTAATTCAGAACTTACTCCAAAATTAATAGAAAAATACTGCAAAATAGATGAAGAAAGTAAAAAAATATTACAAATAGCATTTGAAAAATTAGGATTAAGTGCAAGAGCCTACGGAAGAATTTTAAAGGTAGCAAGAACAATTGCAGATTTAAGTAATAGCAAAGATATAAGAAAAAATCATATAGCAGAAGCAATACAATATAGAAGTTTAGATAAAAAATATTGGAAGACTAGGTAAAAGTATTGTAAAATTTAAGTAAAAAATATTGGAAGGAAAAGTAAAAGCATTGTAAAACTTAGGTAAAAAGTATTTGAGATGTTAAGTAAAAAGTATTGGAATGTTTAGATAAAAATTGTAAAGGTTAGTTAAAAGATATTGTAAGAATTAAACAATATAAAAAAACAAATATAATAATTTAACAAAGCGAAAGTAAATGCAAAAGAGGAAAAATTTAAAATGTATATATATCATGAATTTGGAAAAATGGGAGAAGACATAGCAGCAAATTATTTAACAAAAAATAATTATAAAATAATAGAAAGAAACTTCAGATGTAAGCAAGGTGAAATAGATATAATTGCAAGAGAAAAAGACGAAATAGTTTTTGTAGAAGTAAAAACGAGAAGTAGTTGTACATATGGCAGACCAAGTGAAGCAGTTAATGAAAGTAAACAAAAACACATAACAAAAGCTGCTAAATATTATATATATTTAAATAAATTGGAAAATTATTATATAAGAATAGATGTAATAGAAGTTTATTTTTCCAATAATAAATTTTATATAAATCATATAAAACAAATAATTTAAAAAATAATTCCAAAATCTTAGATAAAATAACGAAAAGATAATTCTTTTCATAATATATATAAAATAATTATGAAAGGAGTTTATAAAAGGTGAACAAAATAATTAAAATAATTTGTACAGTATTAATAATACCAACGTTTTTAATATGTTTTCTTATGCCTAACTCTATGGCTTTATCTCCATCTAGTGAACCAACTTATCCAGGAATTGATGTTAGTGGGTATCAAGGAAATATAGACTATAGCAGAGTAGCAAAAGCAGGTATAAAAATCGTATATATGAAATCAAGTGAAGGTAATAGTTATGTAGATTCACGTTTTGAAAGAAATTATACAGAAGCTAAGAAAAATGGATTAAAAGTAGGAGTATATCATTTTTTAACAGCAAGAAGTATTAGTCAGGCAGAGCATCAAGCTCAATTTTTTGTTTCTTTAATTTCTAATAAAAGTATAGACTGTAAACTTGCTATGGATTTTGAGAATTTTGGAAATTTAAATAAGAAACAAATAAATGAAATTGCAATTGCATTTATTAATAAAGTTAAAGAACTTAGTGGAAAAGAAATAGTTGTTTATAGTAATACATATACTGCAACATATGTTTTTGAAGGCGAAGTTACAAATTATCCATTGTGGGTAGCACAATATGGCGTAAGTCAACCTCAGGATAATGGAAATTGGTCATCTTGGGTAGGGTGGCAATATGCAGATGATGGAGAGGTAAATGGTATAAATGCTAGAGTAGACATGGATAAATTTACTAAAGAAATATTATTATCAGACACATCAGAAATTCCAGATGTAGAAAATCCAAATTCTGGGGGAAATGGTGGAAACGAAGGTGGAAATCATAATGGTAACGGAAGTGGAAATAATGGAGATAATAATTCAGACGGAAATAATAATGGAAATCCAAAAACAAAAACAATTATTATAAAATGGGGAGATACATTGTCTCAAATAGCATTAGATTATAATACTACAGTAAGAAGACTTGTAGAACTTAATAACATAGAAAATGAAAATTTAATATATGCAGGAGAAACATTAGTAGTGCCTATAACAAATAGTAATATAGAAAATATTTATATAGTAAAAAGAGGAGATACATTATCTCAAATAGCATTAAACTTTAATACAACAGTAAGTGCAATAGCAAATTTAAATAAAATAACTAATGTGAATTTAATATATACAGGTCAAAGACTAATAATTCCAGGAAATATTGTAAACGAAGATGGATGTATGCATGATTGTGGACACAAATTATATACAGTAAGAAGCGGAGATACATTATGGAGTATTGCAAGAAGATATGGAACATCTATTGCCAATATTGTAAGATTAAATAAAATAAATAACCCAAACTTAATTTATCCTGGCCAAATATTTAGAATTTAATTATAACTTATTCATAAGAAAAAATATAATAAAGGAAGTTAAAAAATAATCCTTAAAATAAAAAAATGTCCTAAAAGTAGATTTAGTTAGATTTAATCTATTTAGTAAAAATATTATAAGTGTCTTTCTCAATTTTAAAAACCTTTCCCCTTTTGGACATCTGTAACTCGGCATAATGCCTCGAACAGCTGTCACAATGGTCACCCACGCAAGGCTTTAAAATTTCAAAAGACACTTATAATATTTTTGTTCTAATGATGTAGTTCTAAAAGTTTAATTCTAATATTTTAAGATAGCTTATTATTTGCAAAGCTATTTTTTATGGATTTAATTACACATTTCACAAATAGCTAATATTAACATAAAATATATTAGGATGAATTTTTTTAGGAGGCAATTATGAAAAATATTTTGGAACTAAAAAACATAGGGAAAAAATATCAAGCTAAAAATGGAGAAATAGAAGCACTAAAAAATGTTAACTTAAAAGTTCAAGAAGGGGAGTTTGTTAGTATAATAGGTCCAAGCGGATGTGGAAAATCTACATTATTGTCTATTATAGCAGGTTTAGAAAAGCAAACATCAGGAGAAGTGCTAAAAAAAGGAGAAATTGGTTACATGCTTCAAACAGATAGCTTACTTCCTTGGAGGACTATTTATAAAAATGTACTATTTGGATTAGAAATAAGAAAAATAAAAACTCTAGAAAACGAAAAATATGCTCAAGAATTATTAAAAAAATACAATTTATATGAATTTAAAGAAAAATATCCAAATCAATTATCTGGTGGCATGAGGCAAAGAGTAGCTTTAATTAGAACTTTAGCAACAAGACCAAGCATACTTCTTTTAGATGAAGCATTCTCAGCATTAGATTATCAAACCAGAATAATGGTAACAAATGATATATTTCAAATATTAAAAAACGAAAAAATAACTGCAGTTATGGTAACACACGATATATCAGAAGCAATAAGTATGTCAGATAGAGTAGTAGTTCTTACAAACAGACCAGGTACAGTAAATAAAATACATGAAATAGATTTTGAAATGGAAAATAGAAATCCTATAAATTGTAGGGAAAGTCCGAAATTTAGTAAGTATTTTGATACTATTTGGAAGGAGCTTGATGTGCATGTATGAGAAAAACATATCTGAAGAAAGAAAAAAATACTTAAGACAAATAAATAGAAATAAAGTTTTAATTGTGCTTACAAGATTAGCAATAGTAATATTATTTATTGCAGTGTGGGAAATCTTAGCAAATGTAGGTATAATAGACAGTTTTATTGCAAGTAGCCCATCAAGAATATGGAATACATTTTTAAATTTATCTTCATCAGACTTAATGACACATGTGGGAATAACATGTTTAGAAACTTTAATAGGTTTTACTTTAGGTACATTACTTGGAATTGGAATTGCAATAGTACTATGGTGGTCAAAATTTTTATCTAGGGTATTAGAGCCATTTTTAGTTATATTAAATAGTTTGCCAAAAGTTGCTTTGGGTCCAGTTATTATTATATGGGTAGGAGCTGGAATGCCAGCAATTATAACAATGGCACTTCTAATATCACTAATAGTAACAGTTATGGAGATTTTAAATGGATTTTTGGAAACAGATAAAGAAAAAATAAAAATGGCACAGACTTTTAATGCAAACAAATTACAGACGCTAATAAAAATTATAATACCAGCAAATATACCAACATTTTTTAATTCTTTAAAAGTTAATATAGGATTATCACTAGTTGGTGTAATAACAGGAGAATTTTTAGTGTCAAAAGCAGGTTTAGGCTACTTAATAGTTTATGGAGGCCAAGTATTCCAGTTGGATTTAGTTATGACAGGTGTAATAATCTTAGCTATAGTTGCAGCTGTTATGTATCAAGCAGTAGTTATAACTGAAAAGATAGTTGTGAAAAGGGGTTGAGTTTTTGAAAAGGATATTAATAATTATTATAATTATTGCTGTTATTATTACGGGAGCGGTAATATACAGCTTAAATAACAAAACAAATGATGAAACTTTAGAAAAAATTAATGTAAGTGAGGTTGCACGTTCTGTATTTTATGCACCTCAATATGTTGCTATAAACAAAGGATTTTTTGAAGAAGAGGGGATAAAGGTAGAACTTACAACAGGTCAAGGAGCAGATAAAGTAATGACAGCAGTATTAGCTGGGCAATGTGAAATAGGTTTTGCAGGTCCAGAAGCATCTATATATGTTTATAACGAAGGAAAAGAAGATTATGCAGAAGTATTTGCTCAATTAACTAAAAGAGATGGTTCATTTTTAGTAAGCAAAACAGATACAGACAATTTTAATTGGAGTGATTTAAAAGGTAAAACAGTAATACCTGGAAGAAAAGGTGGAGTTCCTTATATGACATTTGAATATGTGCTAAAACAAAATGGAGTAAATCCTAAAAAAGACACTAATTTAGATGATAGTATACAATTTGATTTAATGGCAGGAGCTTTTGCAGGAGGAAATGCAGAATATGTAACTTTATTTGAGCCTACTGCATCAATGACAGAAGACGCAGGAAAAGGGTATGTTGTAGCATCTATAGGAGAGGCATCAGGAGAAATTCCATATACAGCATATTTTGCTAAAAGGAGTTATATAAAAGAAAATGAAGATATTATACAAGGGTTTACTAATGCTGTATATAAAGGACAAATGTGGGTAAAGGAACATACTGCTGCAGAGATTGCAGAAGTAATACAAAATTTTTTCCCAGACACAAAATTAGAAATGCTAACTAGGTCTATTCAAAGTTATATGGATATAGATGCATGGAATGATACACCTGTATTAAAGGAAGAAGCATTTAATAGATTACAAACTGTTATGAAAGAAGCAGGAGAATTAGAAAAAGAGGCACCATATAATCAAGTTGTAAATAATAAATATGCAGAAGAAACAATTAAAAATTACCAAAAATAGCAAATTGTTGTCACAAAGACATATAAAAATAAGCTCAAAATGTCAAAAAGATGGCTATAAATAGCAATAATTACAATATTACAAACTATGGAAAAATATGCTGTTGTCAAAGTTGAAAAAATATTAAAAATAAACAATAGAAAATCTAAAACTTTTGAAAATCATTTTTTTAAAAGTTTTAGATTTTTTTTAGAAATGAAATCAGTATACAAATTAATAAGATATAGAAATATCAAGCGATTAACAATAAAAAGAAACTAAATATATATTGAAAAACAATCTAAAAAATAAGAAAATAGAAAAAATCATTTTTGAAAAATGTTAAAAAATAAAATGAAAAGATGAAAACTTGATAAATCCTTATATTTCAATACTTTGACACTAAAAAATGTTGAAATATAAAGGAAAAATGCAAATTGTAATATAATTGTAATAATTCTGTAATATTTCTAAAAAAACTTAAAAAATACTATAAATAAGAGACTTTGAAAAAAAGGATACATAATATTAAATTTATGACATATTGACAAAAATAAATGAAAACGTTGAAAAATAAGCAAAAACACCGTTCGAATTACATAAAAAATATGCGTTTGACATTATAAAAATACTGGATTAATATAGCATTACGAAAACAAAACAAACTAAAATTAAAAAACAAAAATAGAAAATGTAAAAATAAAAACAAATGAATAAAAAATAAAAATAAAAAATCAAAAAAGTAAGTTCAAAAACAAAAGATAATTTTTTAAAAAAGAGTAATATAAAAACATAACAAGGGGGAACAAAAAATGCAAGTAGTAAAAAGAGATGGAAGGATAGTAGACTTTGACAAACAAAAAATATTAGCAGCTATAGAAAAAGCTAATGCCGAAGTAAAGCCAAGAGAAAGGGCAAACAAGGAAAATATTAAAGAAATAGTTGAATATATTACAGGACTAGATAAAAAAAGAATTCTAGTAGAGGATATTCAAGATATTATAGAAGAAAAATTAATGGAATATGGAAAATATTTCTTGGCAAAAAAATATATTACATATCGTTATACTAGAGAGTTAGTAAGAAAAGCAAATACAACAGACCAATCTATAAAAGAACTAATAGATGGAGAAAGTGAATATTGGAACAACGAAAATTCAAATAAAAATGCAAGAGTTGTAACAACTCAAAGAGATTACTTAGCAGGAATTACAAGTACAGATATTACTAGAAGATTCTTATTACCAAAAGATGTTGTAGAAGCACACGATGAAGGTATAATTCATTTTCATGATGCAGATTATTTTGCACAAAATGCATTAACAAACTGCGAATTAATTAATTTAGATGATATGTTACAAAATGGAACTATCATGAATGGAGTTATGATAGAAAAACCACATAGATTTTTAACAGCTATGACAATTGCAACACAAATAATTTTAGCAGTTACATCTTCTACTTATGGTGGAGCAACAGTATCACTAACACACTTAGCTCCTTTTGTAAAAAGTAGTTATGATAGATATTACAAAAAATATCAAGACAGAGGATTGAGTGAAAAACAATGTAAAGAATATGCAGAACAAGACACTAAAAAGGAAGTATCAGATGGAGTACAAACATTTAATTATCAAGTAAACTCTATGACAAACACAAATGGACAAGCTCCATTCCTATCTGTTTGTATGTATTTAGGAGAAACAAAAGAATACAAAAAAGAACTTGCAATGATAATAGAAGAATTCTTAAAACAAAGAATGGAAGGATTTAAAAACGAAAAAGGAGTTTATATTACTCCAGCATTCCCTAAGTTATTATATGTATTAGAAGAAGACAACATTGTAGAAGGCAGACCATATTACTACTTAACAGAACTTGCAGCCAAATGTACTGCTAAAAGAATGGTACCAGATTATATTTCAGAAAAGAAGATGTTAGAATTAAAAATAGACAAAAATGGTAATGGAAATTGCTATCCTTGTATGGGATGCCGTTCATTCTTAACGCCATATGTTGATGAAAAAACAAATAAACCTAAATATTATGGAAGATTTAATCAAGGCGTTGTAACAATAAACTTAGTAGATGTAGCATTATCATCAGAAAAAGACATGGACAAGTTCTGGAAAATATTTGATGAAAGACTAGAACTATGTCACAAAGCACTACAAGTAAGACATGAAAGACTAAGCAAAGTAACAAGTGATGTAGCACCTATATTATGGCAAAATGGCGCATTAGCAAGATTAAAGAAAGGCGAAAGTATCCATTCATTATTACACGGAGGATATTCAACAATATCTCTAGGATATGCTGGACTATATGAGTGTGTAAAATATATGACAGATCACAGTCATACAGACAATGGAGAAGGAAAAGACTTTGGAGTTCAAGTAATGCAAAAATTAAATGATAAATGTAAAGAATGGAAAGCAGTAGAAGATATAGACTATAGCGTTTATGGAACACCAATAGAGTCTACAACATATAAATTTTCAAAATGCTTAAAGAAAAGATTTGGAGTAATAGAAGGAATAACAGATAGAGATTATATAACAAACTCTTACCATATTCCTGTATTTGAAGAAATTGATGCATTTTCTAAATTAAGTATAGAAAGCCAATTCCAACAATTAAGCCCAGGAGGAGCAATTTCTTATGTAGAAACACCAAACCTACAAAATAATATAGAAGCTGTATTACAAATTATTAGATTTATTTATGACAATATTATGTATGCAGAATTAAATACAAAATCAGATTATTGCCAAGAATGCGGATTTGATGGAGAAATTTTAATAGATGATAATTTAGAATGGTATTGTCCAAACTGTGGAAACAGAAATCATGATACATTAAATGTAGCAAGAAGAACATGTGGATACATAGGAAGCCAATTCTGGAATAAAGGAAGAACACAAGAAATAAAAGAAAGAGTGCTTCATATAGATAATAAAGATGCAGAGATGCCAAAGAGAGAAAAAACAAAAGCTGCTGTTTAAAATTTAAAAAAATATAAAATGCATATAAAAAAATAAATGTATACAGATATAGTGATATAAATTCATTATATTTGTATACATAAAATAATTATCTTCGTTTTTTAAAATATAAAAGAAAGAATATATTTATAAAACTTATATTAATAAATCTTGTAAATATATTATATGAGGTGCTAGTAAAATGAGATATAATAAAGTTAGAAAAATGGATATTTCAAATGGACCAGGGGTTAGAGTATCTATATTTATGCAAGGTTGTACTTTTCATTGTAAAAACTGTTTTAATCCAGAAACACATGACTTTATGGGTGGAGAAGAGTTTACAGAAGATACAATAGACCAAGTTTTAAAATTATGTGAAAATGCAAATGTAGAAGGGCTATCTATATTAGGCGGAGAACCAATGCATCCAATGAATATTGAAGGAACAACAGAGCTTGCTAAAAAGTTTAAAGAAAAATTTCCAAATAAAAACTTATGGGTATGGACAGGTTTTTTATTTGACAGAGATTTACAAAATAAAGAAGTATTAAAATATATAGATGTTTTAGTTGATGGTCAATATGTAGATGAATTAAGAGATCCAAGATTAAAATACAATGGTTCTTCAAATCAAAGAGTTATAGATGTACAAAATAGTGTAAAACAAGGAAAAGTAATATTTTATAAAGATAAATAAAATATAAATACATTAGGGTTTATGTAAGATTAAATTCAATTTACTATTTGCTTTTACTTTTTCACTTGACTATTTTTAGAAAAATAAAATTCAGAAAATTAAATTTTTTAGAAATATTGACAAATTTAACCAAGATTAGTATAATTAAATACATGAGCATAAATATGTAAGTTTAATGTTCATAAAAGAAAATCCCACACGTAAGAGTGTAATTACTGAAGGGAGGGGAAATTATGTCAGAAGTTAAAGTTAATAATGGGAATATAGAGGATGCCTTAAAAAGATTTAAAAGACAATGTGCTAGAAATGGAGTTCTTCAAGAAGTTAGAAAAAGAGAACACTATGAAAAGCCAAGCGTAAAAAGAAAGAAAAAATCAGAGGCAGCTAGAAAAAGAAAATTTTAATTAATAGTTACATATATTTAGGCGTTTTTCAAAATTATTTGAAAGCGCCTTTTAATTTTTTAATACGGATTAAAATTTATAAATAGAAAATATATATTATTTAGATTATATGGTCATATAAAAGATAAAAAATAAAAGAAAATAATCCACTTAATGTATATAAATTGTGAATTATATGTGTTATTTAATATTAAAGATGTGTAAATACATTAAATTGAAAATATAAATAATATTTAATGCGATTTAACATAATTTTTACTATAAAATAAACTCATAAATTATATAAATAAATTTATATAAAGTGTATAAAATTTCCAAAAATGTATTATAATAAGAAAAGCAGTAAAATATAAAAGAAAAATAAATAATTATTAATATAAAAAACTTGTAATTCTAAAATAGAAAGGCAAGAATATAAAAGAAAGGAATGAAAAAATATGGAAGGAATAAAAATTCATAAAATAGAAACAAATCAATTTAAAACGAACTTATATGCAGTTTTTTTAGCAACTCCATTAAAAAGAGAAAATGTTACTAAAGATGCTTTAATTGCAGCTGTTTTAAGAAGAGGGACAAAAAATATAATATCTCAGGACAAAATTAGCAAAGAACTAGAAGAAATGTATGGAGCAAGTTTCGACTGTGGAATAGAAAAAACAGGAGATAATCATATTATAAAGTTTTATTTAGAAGCTTTAAATGAAGAATTTTTACCAGAAAAAGAAGAACTTACACAAAAATGCATAAACATTTTGTTAGATATAGTAACAAATCCTTTTGTAGAAAATAATGGATTTAAACAAGAATATGTAGATGGTGAAAAAGAAAACTTAAAGCAAATTATAAATGGAAAAATAGATAATAAAGCAAGGTATTCATTAGACAGATGTGTAGAAGAAATATTTAAAGGAGAGCCATATGGATTATATAAATATGGATATGTAGAAGATTTGGAAAAAATAACTCCTCAAAATCTTTATGAATATTATAAAGAATTAATAAAAAATTGTAAAATAGATATCTACTATTCTGGAATATTTGATAATGATAATACGGAAAAAATTATAGAAAAAAGATTACAAGAAAATAATATAGAACCAAGAAATGCCAAATATGTAATAAATAATGAAATGACAGAAAAAAAGCAGAAATCAGAGACTAAAACAGTAGAAGAAAGTATGGATGTAACACAAGGAAAATTGGTATTAGGCTTGCAAATAGATGACAATAATAAAAACTCAAGATTTGCAGCATCAGTATATAATGCTATATTGGGAGGCGGAGCAAATTCTAAGTTGTTCCAAAATGTAAGAGAAAAAAATAGCTTAGCATATACTGCAAGTTCTAGTTATATAAGAACAAAAAATGTTATATTAGTTCATTGCGGTATAGACATAGACAAATATGAAAAGGCTTTAGAAACCATAAAAGAACAAATTGAAGATATGAAAAAAGGAAATTTCACAGATAAAGATATAGAAGATGCAAAAAAATTAATAATATCAAGTGTTAAAAGTATTTCTGCAGAACAGGATACAGAAATAACATATGATTATGGACAAGAATTATCTAATGAACATACAACAATAAAAGATTACCAACAAAATATAGAACAAGTTAAAAGAGAACAAATTGTAGACATAGCAAATAAAATTAATATTAATACAATTTATTTTTTGAAAAACTAATAATAGATAAAAAATGGATATAAAAACAAAATATAAATTAATTGTACAGAAAGGAGAATGTGAATGAAAATAATAGAAAGCTCAAAGATAAAAGAAAAAGCATATATAGAGAAATTAGAAAATGGAATGGATATTATAATAATCCCTAAAAAAAATGCTATAAAAAAATATATAATATGGGGAACACACTTTGGATCTATAGATAATCATTTTATAATGCCAAATACAGGAGAAGAGGTATATATTCCAGATGGAGTAGCGCATTTTTTAGAGCATAAAATGTTTGAACAACCTAATGGAACTAATAGTCTAGATACATTAATGGCACTAGGAATAGATGCAAATGCATATACAACAAATAACCATACAGCATATTTGTTTGAATGTACAGACAATTTTTATGAAGGTTTAGATGAACTAATGGATTATGTACAACATCCATATTTTACAGAAGAAAATGTAGAAAAGGAAAAAGGTATAATCGGTCAAGAAATTGGGATGTATGATGATGACCCAGGTTGGCAACTTTATATGAATGCAATGGATTGCATGTATAAAGAAAATCCAATAAAAATAGATATAGCAGGAACAGTAGAGTCAATAAGCAAAATAACACCAGATGTGTTATACAAATGTTATAATACATTTTATAATCCTGCAAATATGACAATGGTAGTTTGTGGAGATTTTGAGCCAGAAAAATTATTAGAAGAAATAAAGAAAAGGTTAATAAAAAAAGAAAATCAAGGTGAGATAAAAAGAATATATGCAAAAGAAGAAAGAGGAATTAACCAAAAAGAAAAAGAAGTTAGCATGGAATTAAGTAATCCTCTATTTCTTATTGGATATAAAGATAATGTAGAAAATAAAGAAAACTTTGTAAAAAGACATATAGCAATTGAAATTTTACTAAATATGATAATAGGTAAGAGTTCCGAATTATACAAAAGACTATATGAAGAAAATATTTTACTGAACGAGCCAAGTTTTGACTATGAATTTAGCGATGAATATGCACATATTACAATATCTGGACAATCGAGAAATCCAAGAAAGATATATGAAGAATTAACAAAACAAGTAAAATTATATATTGAAAATGGACTAGATAACGAACATTTTACTAGAATTAAAAAGAAAATATATGGGGATTATGCTATAGAATACAATAGTGTTGCAGATATTGCTAGAATGTTTTTAGCAGATAAAATGAAAGGAATAAATAGTTTTGACTATATAGAAGAATTTAATACAGTAACTAAAGAATATACAGAAAGTATTTTAAAAGAAGTATTTATTGAAAAAAATGAAATATTATCAATTATAAATCCAAAATAAGCTCCTTTCAAAAATTTTATAGAAGGGAATATGACTATTAACTTTGAAAATATCAACTTATAAACAAATATAAAATAAAATGTTATAAATAATAAAGCAAAAAAATAAAATATGATAAATAAGTGAAAAATATTTAAGTTGAATAAGTATTGCAAAGAAAAAAGATAGGCATATAAAGTTATTAAGATGCAAATTGTAGAAATTCCAATTCTTAATTTGAAATTAAAAATATCTAAAATAGCTTTTAATATATTTGGAATAGATATTTATTGGTATGCACTAATAATAGTAGTTTCTATTGTTAGTGCTTTATTTTATTGCAAAAAAATAAAAGGAAAATATGGAATAAAATTTGAGACAATTTTAAATGTTTGTATATTAGTAATTCCTATAGGCATTATTTGCGCAAGATTATATTATGTAATATTTAATTTAAAATATTTTATAGAAAATCCGATGCAAATTTTAGATATTAGAGACGGTGGATTGGCAATATACGGAGGCATAATTGGAGGAATTGTAACAATTATTTTATATTGTAAAAAACATGAAATAAATTTATTTGATTTGCTAGACTATTTGGCTCCTGCCGTAGCTTTAGCACAAAGTATAGGAAGATGGGGAAATTTTGTAAATATAGAAGCATATGGAACACAAACAAGCCTGCCATGGAAAATGTGCATTATAGAAAATGAAATTAAAAAATGTGTACACCCTACTTTTTTATATGAATCACTTTGCACATTTTTAATATTTTTATTGCTGTATAAATTACAACAAAAAAGAAGGTTTAAAGGAGAAATCTTCTATTTATACTTAATATTGTATGCTTTTGTAAGATTTTGGATAGAAGGAATAAGAATTGATAGTTTAATGTTAAAAAATTTCAGAATTTCGCAAATTTTATCTATAGCTATTTTTATACTTTTTTTAGGGATTTTTACGTATGCTGCTATCAGAAATCATATAATGTCGAAAAAGGTAAAAAAATAGAATAAAAAGTCATTCGAAAATCGACGCAAATACTGTCAATAAAGGGCAAATCCGTTGACTAACATGTAAAAATATGGTATTTTTAATATATACAAAATGAAAGGTGCATAAAAAGGAGAGTGATTATATGTTAAATGATGATATTTGTAAATTAAGAGAGAGACTAAACGAAAGCATAATTAACAACGAAGACTATAACATTACATATAAAATAAGCGTAGAACTAGACGAACTAATTGCAAAATACTACAGAACAACAATAACACTAAGGCCGAAACCAAAGAAAAAAAGAACAAGTATAAGAGAAATACAAGAATTATTTAGCGAAAAATGAAAATATTAGGGAAATACATATAAAGAGGTTTATTATTTTATTAGTAATAAGCCTCTATTTTTTACATTTTTATTACAAATTAAAAAAATATGTAGAAAAATAAAAAAAAGTATGTTATCATATAAATAATACACTAAAAAGGAGTAATTATGAGTAACAATACAAAAAAGCTAATTAACAGAATAATAATGGTACTTACATGTTGTATGATTTTATTTAGCTTATCATGTGTGTATGGACAGGGAACGATTGATCCAAATAGTATAACTAAACCACCAGTATTGACTACAGGAGATACACAAACAGCTATAAATAAGATAAGTCCGATAATAAGCTATATAACTGGAATTGGAATGGCAGTATCAGTAATAACATTAGTTGTATTAGGTATAAAATATATGGTTGGCAGTATTGAAGAAAGAGCAGAATACAAAAAGAGTATGATACCATATTTAATTGGAGCATTTTTTGTATTTGGAATATCAGCAATTTTAACAATAATTATGCAATTTACAAATGAATTATTTTCAACCACTTGAAAAGTTTAAAACAATGTAGTATATTAATAATTGGAGGGGAAGATATGAAAAAAAGTATTTTAAAAAATATAATTTTAATGATGTTACTTTTTTTAAGTATTTTTTCTTCATCTAATATTGTATTTGCTACTGGAGACCAAAGTGTGAGCGGAATTATAGAGGGTGGTTCAAGTTTTATTAATGATGGAGAAAAACAAACATCACCGATAACAACAGATAAAACACAAGAATTAACAAACGATTTATATAATATATTGTTTTTTGTTGGTTTAGTACTTGCGGTAATTATAGGAATAATTCTTGGAATACAATTTATGACAGGAAGTGTAGAACAAAAAGCAAAAGTAAAAGATGCATTAGTACCATATATTGCTGGGTGTATAATTATATTTGGAGCATTTGGCATATGGAAATTAGTAGTTACAATACTAAGGGGTATATAAAATTGATATTATAATTATCTTAATTAAAATAAAGATAAAAAATATATAGAATAAAAAGGGAGGAAAATAAATGAGCAAAGTAGCAAAAAGGAATAGAATGGTAAAAATATTTTGTGTAATATTAATGGTATGTATGTTTTTATCAGTAGCTAATGTTGCTTTTGGAGAGACAACAATTGACTCAATAACTGGTGGAGGAGCTAACCTTGGAGAACAAGGAAACGAACTAGTAAAAACAATTGTATCGTGGTTAACTGGTATTGGTATGGCTGTTTCTGTTATAGTATTACTTATATTAGGTATTAAATATATGATTGGTAGTGCAGAAGAAAAAGCTGAATATAAAAAGACAATGATACCATATTTAATTGGTGCTGCATTAGTATTTGGTGCATCATTTATAGCAAATGTTGTATACAACTTATTTAATGGCTTTGGACAAAACAGTAAATAATATATTACAGCAAGATTACAAAAATATTAAAAGTGCATGACAATGCACTTTTTTTTATTTTTTATCTACCTTTTTTCTACATAATTTGCTATAATTAATATTAAGTATAAATGGGCATACGAAGGAGGAATTTATGGGAACATATAATTTACCCAGAAATGTAAAGGGCGAAGGTAGAATTTTATTTGTATTCACAGGAAAAAGTTTTATATATGCGATTGTAGGTGGAGGAATAGGACTATTATTTTATGGAATATTTTCTCTTGTTGGATTAAACATTGTAGGAATAGCAATAACAGTATTACTTGCTTTAGTTGGTTTTGCTATTGGAACATTTAAAATGCCAGAAATATCTGGGGTAGGTTTTACTAAAAAAGTTGGTGGAGAAAACTTAGATGATATTATAAAAAGAGCAATAATGTTTAAGACAAAAGGAAGCAAAATATACGTTTATAAGGAGGGAAAAAACAATGCTAAATGATATTAATACAATTACAATAATATTAGCAGTTGCCTTAGGAATTTTCTTACTTCTACTAATAATATTAGCAGCTGTATATTTTTCTTCTAAATCAAAAGAAAGAAAAGAAGAACAAGCAAAAACACCTTCTACTAACACTAATGTTAAGAAAGATTCAAAGAAAACTTATACTGTAGAATCTGTATTTGACTTTATGGATTTTGACAAAATTGAAGACAATATGATTTCTCAGAAAAATGGTGAGAGATACATAATGGTTGTAGAATGTCAAGGTGTGAATTATGACTTAATGTCAGAAGTAGAGAAAAATGCTGTAGAAGAAGGATTTATTCAATTTTTAAATACATTGAGACATTCAATACAAATATATACACAAACAAGAACAATAAACTTGGAAAATAGTATACAAACATATAGAGAAAAGGTTAAAGAATTAGATGATAAGTTAGAGAGACAGAGAATGCAATATCAAAATATGGTTGATTCTGGAAAATATTCAAAACAACAATTAGAACAAGCATATTATGAGTTAACTAAACAAACGAACTTATGTGAATATGGAAAAGACATAATTTATACAACAGAAAGAATGAGCTTAAATAAAAATGTACTTAATAAAAAATATTATATTGTTATGCCATATTATACATCAGAACTAGGACAAAATGATTTTGATAAAGATGAAAAGAAAAACTTAGCATTCTCAGAATTATATACAAGGGCACAATCTATTATAAGAACATTATCTGTTTGTGGTATAAATTCTAGAATATTAGATTCAAATGGATTAGTAGACTTACTATATGTAGCATATAATAGAGACGATGCAGAAGTTTATGGACTAGATAAAGCTTTAAAAGCAGGTTATGATGAATTATACTCAACAGCTCCAGATGTATTAGACAAGAAAATGAAAGCATTAGATGCAAAAATAGAGCAAGAAGCATTTAATAAAGCTAATGGAGCTGTTATAGAAGCAAAATCTAAAAAGCAAAAGGCTCTTGAAAGAAAAGAAAATAGGATGGACGACTTAATAGAACAAATGGCACAACTTATTATAGATGAAAATAGAGCAGCAATTGGAAATAGAGTTGCAGATGATGCAAAAGATATTATAAAAGAAGAACGTGCAAGAAGAAAAGGTAGACCAAGAAAAGAAGAAGGAGGTACAAAAGAAAATGAGCAAAAAGAACAAACTTCAAACAAATGATTTTAAGGAACAACGTAATGATTACACAAAACCAGATGAATACGAAATTTTAAAGAAGAAAACTATAAAAGAACTTATTGCTCCATCTGGAATAGATGCTAGCAACATAGATCACTTAGAAATTATATCTAATGTTACTAGATATGCTAGAAGTTTCTTTGTATCTGCATTACCAAGAATGTGTACATTCCCAGAATTGTTTAGAGATATGTACATGTTTGGAGATATTAATACATCTATATACATAAACCCAATTTTAGAGTCAAAATCACAAAATGACCTAAATAGAACAATAAACGAATTAGAAACAGAAAGAATTGTAGCAGCAGATAGAGGAAACATAAACAGAGAAAGTAGCTTAGCACAAAAAAGAATGGAAGCAGAGCAATTAAGAGATGAAATTGCAGCAGGATATAATAAATTATATGAAGCATCTATTATATCAACTTTATTTGCATATAGCTTAGACGATTTAAATAAATACACAAAATTGTTATCAACAGAAGTTGCAAAATCTTTAGTAGGAATAAAAACAGCATGGGGTATGCAAGAAGATGCATTTAAATCTAACCTTCCTTTAATGGAAGATAGGATAAAGAAAACACATACTTTTGACCGTAGGTCTATGGGAACAGTTTTTCCATTTACTACATCGGAAGTAGGACATCCAACAGGAATACCTTTAGGTATAAATAAGCAAACTGGGGTACCAATTTTATTTGATAATTTTCATAGTAGTTTAACAAACTATAATATGGTTATATTTGCTAAATCTGGTGCTGGTAAGTCTGTTACTATGAAGACTTTAATTTCAAGGTCAGCAGTACTTATGGGAATACAAAGTTTAGCATTAGATGCTGAAGGTGAATATAGTATAGTTGCAGAAAGCTTAGGAGGAATAAATGTTGTACTTTCTCCAACGTCTTCAACCGTTATAAACATATTCGACTTAGAAACAGAAATCGTAAAAGATGAAATAACAGGAAGAGAGAGACTAGTTTTAAATGTTGAAAACAAGGTGGAAGATGTAACACAAGCATTACTTACAATGGCAAGAGGTAGTACAAGAAGCCAAGAAGTTAATGAGCTTACAAAGCAAATTATTGCAGAATCTGTTTCAGAAGAATATGCAAGTTTAGGAATAAATGGAGACCCAAACAGCTTATACAAAACATCGAATGGAAGCATGGGTGGAAATATGCTTGGAAAAGAAAAGAAAGAAATGCCAACTATAGGTTCTTGGTATAGAAGAATACAAAGAAAAGCAGAAGAAAATAAAAACCAAGATTATAGTTTCCATTACAGCTATTTACTAAAAGTTATGAAACAATATATAAGAGAATATGACGGACAAATGGCATATTTTGATGGACAATCTACATTTGACTTACTAGATGGAACATTATTTATAAATTTAGATATATCTCAACTAGAGGAAAGGTTTGCAAGACCACTTGCACAACAAATATTACTTGCATGGATATGGGAAAAATATGTTAAGAAAAACAGTGAGGATAGAGAAAGAGCATCAAAGAAAAGGGTAATCGTAGATGAGGCATGGATGTTACTTCCATACCCAGAAGCCGTAGATTTCTTAAATACAATGGCAAGACGTGCAAGAAAAAGAAATGTTTCTTTAGCAATTATTTCTCAAAGATTCCAAGACTTTTATGAGAAACCAGAAGCGCAGGCAGTACTTACATCTTCAGATACTAAGCTATTTTTAGCACAGGACAAGTCAGAAATACAATATTTAAAAGAAGTATTTAAGCTAAGTGAAGGAGAAGCAGGTTTCTTGGTAACATGCTTTAAAGGAGAAGGGTTATTGAAAGTAGGCGCAGATAGTGCTATAATACAAATAAACCCAACAAGCAAAGAATTCGAGTTTGTGGATACAAACTTAAATACATTAGTGGAAAGGAACAAAAGAAGGCAGGTTAGCAATTACAATTATTAGGAGGAAAAAATGAAAAAGATATTTACTAACAAGAACTTCATACAAAAAGTAATTATTGCAATAATAATTATGATATTATTTACTTTTTCTGTTCCAACACGAGCACAAGCAGATCCAGGAGGCGTTTTGCTAGGACCAGTATTTGATTTATTTTCAAGTATTGGAGATGTTATATTAGCAGGACTAAATGCATTTTTAGTAGATGGAGAATTTACTCCAGATGGACGGAAACTTTTTTGATATAGTATTAGTTAAATGGGATCAAGCTCCATTTACAGGAGGAAGTAATACAGAAAGACCAGAACTTAATGATGCTGCATATAATACAGGAAATGCAATGGCAGAATCAAAATCATTTGGATCAGAATTATTGAATGGTGTAGGTGGAGATGGAGATATAAAAGTACCTTTTACAAGATATAGTCCAGAGAAAATATTTTCTGGAGCTGTACCTGCATTTGATGTTAATTTTATAGATCCAAAAGATTGGTCAGAAACATTAACAGACACAGAAAAGCAAGAAATAAAAGATGCACAGGAAGTTATAGATAACGAAGATTCCACAGATGAAGAAAAAGCAGAAGCAGAAGAGACAATAAAAAAGTCACAGGCAAGAAACAATAAATCTATTGCAATGATATTACATGATACTATTGCTAAATGGTATGTTGCACTAAGAAACTTAGCAATTGTAGGAATGCTTATTATTTTATTATATGTTGGAATTAGAATAATAGTTTCTAGCACAGCATCAGATAAAGCAAAATATAAAGAATTTTTAAAAGATTGGTTAATTGCTTTATGTTTATTATTTACATTGCATTATATTATGACATTTACAGTAACAGTAGTAAATTCAGTAACTGAAGCAATAGCAGGGGGGAATCCTGGAAAGGGTACAAATAATATTCCGGTTATTGTTGTCGAAGGAGATGCAGAAGCAGCTAAAGGAGCTACAGCAGATAGTGCTAAATTTAAATTTAATACGGATATAATGGGATATGCTAGATTTTTAATTCAATATGATGACCTAGGAACAAAAGTATTGTACTTTATTATATATATGGCTATGGTAATATATACAGTTATGTTTACAATAACGTATTTAAAGAGGTCATTAACAATGGCATTTTTAACGATGATAGCACCACTTATAGCCCTTACATATCCTATAGATAAAATAGGAGATGGAAGTGCACAAGGATTTAATTCGTGGCTTAAAGAATATGTTTATAATGCTTTAATACAACCATTCCATTTAATTATATATACTGTATTTGCAGGTTCAGCTGTTGTAGATTTATCAGCAGAAAATCCAATTTATGCAATTATAGTATTAGCATTTATTTCGCAATCTGAAAAAATGTTAAGGAAATTCTTCGGATTTGATAAAGCAAGTTCAGCTGGTTCACTTGGATCATTTGCAGGTGGTGCAGCAGCCATGAGTTTAACTCAAAAGCTTATAGGAAGTGTAGCACATAGAAAAAAAGGTGGTTCAGGCGGCTCAGGAGGAAATAGTAAAATTAGAACTCAAAACGCTGGTAGCATAGAAGATAATAATTCACCAGGATTAAGCGATTTCGCAGATTCTAGAATTGCTGGAGCAGGCAGTTCAGGAACTATTGGAGATAGTGACTCAAATGCAAGATTTGGTGGTCCAGTTATTTTAGGAGGAGGTTCTTCTAGTCCTTCAGGAGGAAGTAGAGCAATAGGTGGTCAGAACGGAGGAGTTCATTTAGAACCTGGTGAAACAATATCGGGTGGAATAATTTTACCAGCAGGTGTATCAAATTCTACTTCACAATCATCTCAACCAGCGATTAGAACGGCACAAGTATCAGATTCAGGTTCTTCGAATAATACAAGACAAAGAAGTTGGACTCAAGATGATACTCGTGGAATGGGACAATGGATATCACAAAATTTAGCTCAAAGTAATCATCCTGTAATGAGATTTTCTAGAGGAGTAGGAAATGTAGCAAATTCAATTAAAAATGCACCAGGAGCTTTAGCAAATAAAGTAGCTAATTCAGGAGTAGTTCAAAATATACCTAAACCTATTAGAAATAGTGTACGTGGTGCAGGAGCAGTTTTAGCAGACATTGGAAAGAAGGGATTACATGCAGCTCCAAGAGTTGCAGGAAGAGCAGCTTTAGGGGCACTTGGTGCAAGTGTTGGTATAGCAGCAGGTATTGCTGGAGATGACCTTAATGATATTGTTAAATTTGGCGCAGCAGGTGCAGGAATAGGTTCTACTTTAGGCTATGATGCAGCTACTGGAGTTGGAAGTTCAATTGCAGAAAATGCTAGAGATATAAGAGATACATATAACGTAGGTGCACATGGTTTGAATGCAGCAGAATTAGCTGACCAAAGAAGAACTCTCATGAAAGATAAAGACAGAATGAATAGGTTAAATGATTTAGTACCTACAGATGATGGACATGCGAGAACAGCTAAAGAGAAAAAAGAACTTCTTGCAAAATCAATAGACTATACAGAAGCAGGAATAACAGATGAGAGAAAAATTGCAAAAGCAATGAAACTTGAGAAAACAGTGGCAAAAGACTTACAAAATGTCGAAGGTATGACAGAACAAGAAAAATCTGATGCTATTAAGAAGAGAGCTATGATAGCAGCACAATTTGCCGAAAGAGTAGATGATAAGAAATTAGTAGATGAAAAATATGTAGAGCAAGTAACACAATCTTGGGCAAGAGGAATGTTAAATCCAGAAGGTGGTATAAATCAAGCACAAGCAAGAAGAGAAGCAGAAAATATGATGAAATATGTTAAGAAACTTAAAAAAGTTAACTAATAATAAATTAATTAATTGTTATTAACAGGAGGACTATAATTATGAGAAAATTAATTAGATATTTTAATCAAAACAGGACTAAAATCTTATTAATTGTCTTTATTATAGTCTTTCTTATTATATTTGTAAGAGTACTAAATAATATTATAAAACGTAATTTACAGGAAGAAAATAATAATATTTCTAATATACAAATAGACAAAGATACATCTATTCCAGATGAAGTGATAATATCTGGTGAAGAAATTTCAGAAGAAAAAGCAATAGAAGACAAACAAATTATCGAAGGTTTTGTACAAGCTTGTAACAATAAAGATTATTCTAAAGCTTATAATATGTTAACAGATGATTGCAAAAATATAGTATTTAATGGAACAATGGATAGTTTTGTTAGAAACTATTGTGACTTAATATTCAAAACAAGTAAAACATATAAGCTTGAAGGATGGTTAAATAAAACTGATGGAATGACATACAAAATGACATATTTGGAAGATAATATTTTAGCAACAGGTGGAATATCGGATGGGTTAAATTATACCGATTATATTACAATTACAAAAGAAAATGGAGAAAATAAATTAAGCATTTACAGTTTTATTAATAGTTATAACACTGAAAAAATTGAAAGTAAAAATAATATTGCAGTTAAAGTAAATAGAAAAGATGTTTACATGGATTATGTTGTTTATGCATTTGATATAACAAATAATAGTGAAAACGTAATTTTACTTTCTGACAATAGTGATAACAAACAGATATGTTTAGTAGATGAACATAATAGTGAATATATATCATATTTAAACGAAATACCACAATTTAATTTAGTAATAAACAAAGGTGAACAAAAGCAATTTGCAATAAGATTTGCAAAAGGGTATAGCTCTAGTACTAATTCGAGATATATAAAATTTAAAAATATTTATTTGGACTACAATTCATATGTAAATAATCCAAATGATGAAAATCTACAAAAGATAGAAATGAATATAAGACTATAGAATGAAAGGAGGTAAAGTAAAAAGAGGTGGCAGACGGAAACAATAATAATGAAAATAATGAACAAAAAAAATCTACGATAACTACCCAAGTAAAAAATGCAAGTAAAACAGGTGCAAAAAAAACTCTAAAACATTTATTAAAATTTTTGTTACCAGTTGTACCAATATTACTTATTGTCATGCTTCTCTATGCTTTAATTTCATTAGTAGTTGACTTTTTTCAAGGCATTTTTGAAGATGTAGCTAATTTTTTTACTATAAATTTAGAAAATGGTGCTTATGAGATAAAAGATGATGAAATAGACAAAGTTTTGGAGCAATTAAAAGACGAATATAACTTATCTGCAAAAGATTTGGGATTATTAGGAGATATAGATTATGATAAAGCTTCGGAAGAAGAGAAAAAAGCTGCTGAAAGAAAATATATAAAATTATTTTTGGAGGCACAACAAACTACACAAACTATTAATACACAAGTAGCAGGCTCAAATGGTAGTGTTTATATGATGACTCCTAAAATTTCAGAAAATACCATAACTAAATATCCAGATTATTCAATATTATGGGATGAAAATAACCCTGTTATTTCTAAAGAGGATTTTGTAAAGGCTGTAAAAGGGTATACACCTCCTTTAGGGTTTGGAGAAAGTGGAAGAAATAATTGGACAAGTTATGAAAAGTTCTTTAAAAATAATGCAGAAGAATTCTATGACATATCTACAGAAGCAGGAATAAATCCAATGGTAATGGTAGCAATAGGAACACATGAAAGTGGGTATGGAACTTCAAATATAGCAAATGAAAAATTAAACTTATGGGGTTGGGGAGCATATGACTCTAGTCCGGGACAATCAGCAATTGACTTTGATTCAGAAGATATTAAAGAAGGAATTAGTAAAGGTATTAAAGAAGTAGCTACAAGTTTAAAAGAGGAATGGACAACACCTGGAACTTGGAGATATGAAAGAATTTCAGGAGAAGGAAGAGATCCAACTACACTTGATGGTATAGGTCCATTATATTGTACAACAGCAGGTTGGAGTGACTTAGTAAAAAAGCATATGTTAAATATATTTGGAGATAAATGCAAACTAGGTAGTTCGTTAGGAAAATATACAGTATTAGAACATGAAAAAGATCTAGAACCAATGGAATTTAAGAAAATAGATGACTTTAAAAAGATTGTTGAAAAAGGCGGAGAATTCAATAAGCTTAGAAAATATTATTCTATAGATGAAAACGGCAAATTATTATTAATTAACTTTAATTATACAAATGGAGTACCAAATTTAAGTATTCAAACTATTGACTATAAAAGTATGATATCGCAATATACTACATCATGCATGTTTTTCATAGATACAGCAATGGCAGTACAAAATCCAAAATTTATGGAAGCATTTGTACAAATGGTTAAAGATAGTAAAATAACATTAAATGTTATGTATAATTCTAGTAGAGAGGTAACAACAACTACTACATTTCATTATGAAACAACAACTAATGAAGATGGTACTACTTCAAAGAGATTAGTTTCAAGTACAAATGTAGTTACACAAGAAAGCTATACTCCAACGATAATGGTTTCAACAGCTAAAACGTGGATATTTAGTAGAGAAGCTGGATTTAAGCAGACTAATTTAGGACCAACATATTCACATAGTGATACAGGTTCTGGTGAAAATAGAGTAATTATAGATATAGAGTCTTCTGGAGTAAGCTATTCAGAAGAAACACCAAAAGAAGAATATAATGGTGGAGAAAAAGGGGAAGAAGGAACCTTTGTAGGATTATTGGATAAAAGATTTAAAATTCCAAATTCTGTTAATAGACGTTCAGCAGGTCCAGATTTAGTAAGTAATTATGTTGCTTATTTTGAATTCTTATCAAGAAGTTCGACAACACAAGCTATGGAAAACATAATGAGATATGTATTGTATAAATATACTGGAAAAAGTTATGGAGTTACAGAATTTAACTTAAATTGGTTTGCACAAAGTAACTTTAGTGGTGTAGCGAGTAGCCAGTTATTAGTAGAATATATACATTATTGGGAAAATGGTTCTGGAGCACCAATGAATGCTGATGGCACAAAGTACATTATTCATGATGATGGAAAGGGTCATCCAACGGTTGGATATGGTATAGATATTTTTAATGGAGGATATGCAGACTTATTTATTTCATCAGGATATCCAACGGAAATAGGAGGAGAAGTTGATAAAGACTTTGTTGATAGCCTTGAAAAACAGGAAATAAAGAATAAATCAGATGCAATAAGAGCAGCAACTAGTGGACTAGGACTAAAAGAATATCAAATAAATGCACTAATATCTAGAGCATATAACTGTGGAACATCAGGGGCTATTAATATAAAGAGAGGCTCACCTACATTAAATTTTGTCCAATCATATCAAAAATATTGGAATGCAGAAACTGATGACTTGTTTGAAAAAGAAGATAAAAATGCTAACTTTAGTCATAAACTTTATACACAATATATGTCAAAACCTAATACATCAGATGGTGAATATATGGCAGGTCTTGAAAGAAGAAGAAAATCAGAATGGACATTATTTCAGACAGGTTATTATGATGTTTTAGATAAATGGCATGCAGAAGGTGGAGCAATAATTCAAATTGCAGATGAGATTCATAAATATATGGAAGAAAATAATTATACATATTGTGTATATGGAGGCAATAGTTATGAAGAATGTGGAAAATATGGGAAAGCACATGGATTAAATTCAACTTTTGAAGCATCAAAAGCAGGACACCATAATACTTGCTGTGCTACTTATGTATCTTGGGTATTACAAGAAGCAGGATACATTAGTGACTCTGAACATCTTGATGGAGCAAATAACTTAAGGAGTTTATTATTAAGTAAAGGGTTCCAAAAAGTAAATAATGTTTCTGAATTACAACCAGGAGATATACTATGCTATTCTGGACATGTTGAAATTTATGCAGGAGATGGAACCGTATATAATGCAGGTAGTGGCAATGCAATAAGAAGTTCTTCGCCTCAAAATAAAAGCTTAAGTGGATTATTATTTGGATTAAGGGCACCATAAATTTTTTTATAAAAACGCTTGCAGCAAAGGAGGATTTATGAAAAATCTGAAAAAATGGATTATAATTTTGAGTATATTAGTAATTATTATAATTGCAGTTTTAGTATATATATTATTCTTTTCTAAAAATAGTGCAAAAATTTTACATGGTGTTGATGAAGAAGGAAGTGACATATCTTACGAGATAGATACAACATTAAAAAAAGTTACAAATAGAAATAATTATTATATAGTAAAAAATGCTGTAAATAAATTTTACACATATTATTATAATATGAACAATTTAGAAAATGATATTTATATTATGGATGAAGCTGCAGAGGTAAGTATAAAAGAAATACAACAAGAATATGCACAAGTAATATATGATATGTTAGACAATGATTATAAAGAATATGTAGGGATTACGAATAATAATATTGTGGAAAATTTAACCCCAATAAATGAGGTGGTTATCAACATAAATAAAATGTATGTAAGCCAAAGAACAGTGGATGTATCGATATATATTGTAGAGGGAACTACTAGAGAAAAAGCCACAAACAAAATATCTAATTTTAGAATGATGGTAAAAGTAGATGCATTAAATAGGGTATGTTCTTTATTTCTTCAAGACTATGTAGATGCAAAATGTCCTGCAATTAAATTAGGAGATAAATTGAATATAGATACAGACAGTAATATTGAAAAGAATGCTAATAATATATATGATTATCAAAATATTACAGACGAAACATATTGTATAGACTTAATAAATAAATACAAAGAGGAAATATTATATAATCAAAAATTAGCATATGAGCATTTAGATAACGAATATAAAGTTAAAAAATTTGCTAATTTAGAAGAATTCCAAAATTATGCAAAAAATAATGTAAGAAAAAATGTTTTACTAGAATTAAGTCAATATCAAAAAACAACTTCAAATAATGGTTATACAATATATATATGTGTTGACCAAACAGGAAAATATTTGATATTTAAAGAAAAGTCTATAATGGATTATGAAATAATCCTAGATACATATACTATAGATTTACCAGAATTTGTAGAGCAATATAATTCTTCATCCGAAGATAAAAAAGTCCAATTTAATATACAGAAATTTTTTGATGCAATAAATGATGGTGATTATTCTTATGCATATAGTAAGTTAGACCAAACGTATAAAAATAACAATTTCCCAACACAAACAGATTTTGAAAATTATATGAAAACAAATTTTTATGCTCAAAATAAATTAGGATATACATCATATGAGAAAAATGGGGATTTATATATTTATAAAATGGTAATTACAAATGGAGAGAACTCTTCTCAAACAATAGAGAAACAATTTGTAGTAAAATTATTAGATGGAACCAACTTTGTAATGTCATTTGAAAAATAGAATTCAAAGTATCAAAAGAAAATATTAAAATAGTAATGTGAAAAGAAAAAATCAATTATAAATAATAAAAAATTGGTGGAATATATATTCTACCAATTTTTTATGTTATAATATAAACAAAAAAACAAAATTTACAAAAAACTAATAGGAAGGGGAATATGAGTATTTAAGATGAAATACTCATTGTGTAATTTATGTTTAATAATAAAAAAGAAGAAATATTACAAAAATCTGCATTATTATTTAGACAAATATCTAATACTTTAGACACTAAAACAGAACATATAGATAATATTAGATATTATGAAGATTTCTTTTTTGGAGGAGCTAACCTTGAGGAAAACAATGTGTATATAGTGGAAATAAAAACTCAAAATCCGAATATAAAAGCAGATAAAAAAGAAAAGAATAGTAAGGAAGATTTAAATACTGAAACAAATTCACAAATTGGTGATAATTATGAATTAGAACTTACAACATATGAAATATATGATGAAAATCAAAATTTAATAGCGGTTGTAGATACGGATGGAAATGTAAGCTTTTCAGATGAATATTTAACAAATCTTGAAAATTTGCCACCAGAATATTATGCTATGCTAGACCTAAGTGCTGCAGAGTTTTCATTACAAGAGATGACTGAAAAAGACATAAAGTTATCAAATAAAGATATAGAAAAATATGAAAAAAATAGTAAAAAAATTAACTTTGATAAAGAAGAGAAAGAAGCGGCAGAGATTATAGGAATAGAAGAGGATAATTTTAGAAGTTTAGCGGTTGTAAATCCACATACATTAGTAACAGCAAATGAAACATTAGGGCAAATTATACCAGAATTAAATCAGTATAGTGAAGTACAAATATGTTGTGAAAAGAGTGATAACCAAAATGATGGCAGGTTTACAATGATAGGTGTAAAAGCAGATGGTACAAAAGAATTTGTAGAATCAATAGGACAAGTCGAAGGAATAAATACTGGAAGAACGGTAACATCAATAAATAGAGATGGAACTAAAGTTGAAGAAAAGGAAGTAAAAGGATTATTTCAAATAGCAGGAAGACCTGAAGAAGGAATTAGCATTTCTATAGGAAGTTACAATATTCCAGAGGTACAATATATTCAAAATATGAATGATAGAGAAAATAGACAAGCAATCCCAATAGGGGTAAAATCAAGATATGATAACTATGTGTATCATAGAGTAAGAGAAGAAGCAAACAGAAATGAAGGACTTGGAACTCAAGAAAAAGACAGAGAGATAGAACAGAGGACAGAGGAAGTAAAAGAAAGTGAAGAAAGAGGAGATGCAGAAGAAAGAACTATAGATGGAACAGATGCAGACTTAGAACAAATAAAAGAACAAATAATCGAAAATGCTTTAGATAATTATGAAGATATGTCGCCAAGTGAATTAATGCAATATATAAAATTACAACTTGAAAGTTATAACTTACTTATGAATGTTGAGGAAGAAAAAAATGTAATATATGAAATTAAAATTAGGGTTGAAGATGAAGCGAGAGCATTTCCATCAAGAGAAAGAAATGAATTGGAATAATAGATAATAAAAATACAACTCATAAAAATCACTTTTTAAAATATAATTTAAAAGGTGATTTTTTTATGGGATTAAAATGTAAAAAAGTAACAAAATTTATATTTAAAAAGATAATAAAAATATTTAATAATCAAACAAAAATAGCTAATAAACATATAAATTTTCAAGAAAAAAGAAACTTATTTAATAAAATTATAGCTATTTCTTTGATGCTTATTATATTTTTCTATACATTAAGTTTCAAAAATTTTAGCAATGCTAATTTAGAAGATAATGAAAAGGTAAATTTAGATGAAATACAAAAAACAATTGAAACTTCAGCCAATTTAAATAAAGATAGCTCTAGTAATGAGCCAAAGCTAGATTCAAGAATAGCACTTGTGTATGATAGGAATTCAGGAAATGTTTTATATGAGAAAAATGGACATAAAACAACCCCTATGGCAAGCACAACTAAAATAATGACATCAATAGTTGTTTTAGAAAAGACAAATTTAAAAGACACAGTTGTAGTAGATAAAAAAGCGGCTGCGACAGGCGGATCTAGGTTAGGGCTTAAAACAGGAGATAAATTAACAGTTAATGACTTATTATATGGGTTAATGTTAAGGTCTGGAAATGATGCAGCTGTAGCACTTGCAGTATATGTTGGAGGAAGTATAGAAGGGTTTGCTAAATTAATGAACCAAAAAGCAGCAGAATTAGGACTAAAGAATACAAATTTTGTAACACCACATGGGCTAGATAGTGAAAAACATTATACAACAGCATATGAACTTGCAAAAATGGCAGATTATGCATTGAAAAATGAAAAATTTAGGAAAATTGTTGGAACAAAAAATTGTAATATAACTATTAATGGAGCATCTAAAAATATTAGTAATACAAATGAGTTACTAGAATACTTAAATGGCGTTTATGGAATAAAAACAGGATTTACAAATGGAGCAGGAAGATGCTTAGTTACAAGCTGTAAAAGGGGAGAGCTAGATATAATAACAGTAGTTTTAGGAGCAGATACAAAAAAAATAAGAACATCTGATAGTATAAAATTAATAGATTATATTTATAAAAATTATGAAATAGTAAATGTAAAAAAAATAATAGGAGATAAATTTAATGATTGGTTAAAAATAAATGAAAACAGAGTATATGTAAATAAAGGAATAACAAACGAAATGAAACTTAGTATAGAAAATTTAAGTTTTGAAAAGATGGCTGTTAAAAAACAAAATAAAGATATCATAAATGTAGAAATAAATGCAATTTTTTACTTTGAAGCACCAGTAAAAGAAAAAAGCACAGTAGGAAATCTAAAAGTTATAATAGATGGAAAAGAAATTGAAATTTTAGATATATACAATGAAAAAGAAGTAGAAAAAAAACAGCTTGATGATTATATAAAAGAATTTTTATATAATGTTAGATATGTTTAAAATTTTAGTAAATTTTAAACATATCTAACAGGAATAAATCATGAAAATTTTAACAAATTTAAGTCAAATAACTATTTAATATCAACGATTAGTTGACTTTAAAAAAAAATTCATGATTTACTCCTGCATATCTAATATTAAGTATTGACTTTTTTTTAGATTTTTGCTATTATATTAATTGTTATTTTAATTATATTTTTAAACGCAGGTATAGTTTAGTGGTAAAATGAATCCTTGCCAAGGATTAGTTACGAGTTCGATTCTCGTTACCTGCTCCATTTTTTTATTATATTAAAACTTGCGGGAGTAGTTTAGTGGTAGAACGAAACCTTCCCAAGGCTTAAGTGTGAGTTCGATTCTCATCTTCCGCTCCAATAAAAGATTATATAAAAAATATGTATCAAATTAATATATGGAGCATATAATTTACAAAGAGATATTTAAAAAATTACAAATTAAATTATTAAATATGGCGACATAGCCAAGTGGTAAGGCACGAGTCTGCAAAACTCTGATCCCCGGTTCAAATCCGGGTGTCGCCTCCAAAAAAAACCGAGAAAACGTTGATATGTCAATAGTTTTCTCGGTTTCTTATATGTTTTTATGTCAAAAACAAGAATGCAGTATTTTCAAGGCTTTTAGAGGTTAGAAAATTCAAAACTCAAACTAGATGTTATAAAATTGTTATAAAAAACAAATTGTATATATTAAAAAATGTTATAAAATTATTTCTTTTCTAATATTACATTGTATTCATAGTCAAAAGCTTTCTCTAATTTTTTAAATTGGTTTCCATTTATTTCTTCATTTATTAGTTCTATTATTTCCATACCTATATGAGTAAATCTATAAAAATTAGCATATTTAGTAAGATTTAAATACCCTTTCTTTTCGGGCTTTCTAATAAACCTTATTGTTTCATTTTCTAAGTCAAACGAAATTTCATCTTGCAATGTAGTAATTTCCCTTTTCATTATACCGAAGTCTTCAAGCTTTATAATTTCATCATATTTTATATCTATGTCTTCTAAATATTCATTTTTTATGAAAATAATACCTATAGCTTCAAAATTTCTTATGCCATAATTACATTCTTTTAATATCTTTCTTATCAAATTAATTTCATTATTTGAAATTTCAGATATTGTATTTAAAAGTTTAAATGAATTATTAGAATTTTCTTTACATTCATTAGCCAATATTTTAGCCCATACATATTGTAAATCTTCATTACTTACAGCCTTACAAAATTCAAAAAATCTTAATACCCAATCATTGTCTAATTTTTCAGGATTATCTCCTTTTTCTAACAATGAGATAGCTTTATCCACTATTTGAGTTTTATTTTTATGTTCTCTTTTTATTTTTCTAAAATTACTTATTATGACTGTTCTATCTATTGGATTTATATCATCTCTTTTAGAAATTTCTTCAATTATATTTTTATATCCTTCCTTTTTAGCTGTTGTAGTAGAAAAAATCCATCCAGTTGCTTTTTCTACTTTATTTAGTAATACAATTCCTAAATCACTAATTGGTTTTAATACATCGCCACTTATTAAACTTTCCATTATTAATCTCCTTTTTGTAGTACATTATATAATAAAATTTAAAAAATGTAAAATAGCAAGCTAAATAGAATAAATTGAGATTAAATTATTTAGTTTGTTCGCTTGTATTTTATAAAAATATAGTGTATAGTAAAACTTAATAGAAAATAAGAAAAGTAGATGTGAGTGTTACCTTTGATTCCTCAACTTTAGTTGAGAGATTGGAGGTGGTGTTTATATGTTAGAGTTTTTAATGCTCTTAATAATAGGATTTATGATTTCAATAACTATAAACGTTGCCTTATTAAGTGTTATATACATAATACTATCTAATAGGGAACAATAAAAATACACCACATTTTGCTTTGGTCGGCAATGTGGTGTATATCAATGATATTTGGTAACGCACATTTCTGTACGTTCTTATTTTCTATCTATATTATACACAGAATTTTAATATTTGTCAAATGTGATTTTGAAAAACGTTTTATTGCCATTTATAAATGTAACAAATATTATAAAAAACATTGACAAGCTACAGGAAATAATGTATTATATTATAAGTATGTTTTATAATGTGCGAGTTTTATCCAAATTACGCATAAGGGGAACGTAAAAACATGTTTTTGTATAAAAAATTGTAATATAAATTAATAATAAAAAGGTAGTTGGTATTTATGTTAACATACCAGCAACCTTTTTATTGCCACTTTATGTCGATTATGTAAATTTATAAAGAAGAGGAATTTCTTTATTATTACTTACGGAATTATATGTTTGGGGAGCAGTAAACTAATAATTTGGTAAACTAATTATAAAGGTAAGAGGGACTTCTTTTAAATCCATATATATTTCAAATCTGCTTTAATATTTTGTAGGGGTGATTTTTTTGGTAAAAGAAATTAAGCATGAAAAGTGCTCACGTAAAACTTTCTCAAAAATCGGTGACTCAATCGATATACCAAATCTTATTAAAGTTCAGAAGGATTCATATGACTGGTTTATACAAGAAGGTCTTGGAGAAGTATTAAAAGATATTTCACCTATAGTAGACTATTCTGGAAATTTAGTTTTAGAATTTTTGGACTATTACATGGAAGAAAAAACAAAATATACTGAAGAAGAAGCAAAGGAAAGAGATGCTACATATGCAACAAGATTACATGTAAAAGTAAGACTTATAAATCGTGAAACAGGCGAGATTAAAGAGCAAGAAATATATCTTGGAGACTTCCCTGTTATGACAGATAGTGGTACTTTTATTATAAATGGTGCGGAAAGAGTTGTAGTAAGCCAATTAGTTCGTTCACCAGGTTGTTATTATGCAACAGAATTTGACAAATCAGGTAAAAGAATTTATACATCTACAGTTATGCCTATAAGGGGAGCATGGTTAGAATATGAAACAGATGGTAATGATATATTCTATGCAAGAGTAGATAGAACAAGAAAAATACCTGTTACTACACTATTAAGGGCTCTTGGAATTGTAACAGACGAGCAAATTTCAGAGCTTTTTGGTGATGAAGAAAAAATAAAAGCAACACTTCAAAAAGACCCAATAAAGACACAAGATGAAGCATTAATTGAAATATATAAAAAATTAAGACCAGGTGAATTACCTACAGCAGATGCTGCTAGAAATTTATTCAATGGTTTATTATTCGACCCTAGAAGATACGACTTAGCCAAAGTTGGTAGATATAAATTTAATAAAAAATTAAGCTTAGCTACAAGAATTACAGGAAAAATTGCATATGAAGATATAGCAGACCCAGAAACAGGAGAAGTTTTAGTAGAAAAAGACAATATGATAACAGAAGATGTTGCTATAGCTATTCAAGATACTGGAATTAATGTAGTTAATGTAAATGTAAATGGTAAAAAAGTTGTTGTTATAGGAAATGGTACAGTTAATATTCACAGCATATTACCAGATGTAGACTTAAGTGACTTACACATTAAAGAAATGGTAAATTACGAAGTATTAAAGTCTATAATAGATACAACAGAAAAAGACAAACTACATGACACAATAAAAGAAAGAATAGATGAATTAATACCAAAACACGTTACAACAGAAGACATTATTGGCTCTATTAGTTATTTATTAAATATAGACCATGGAATAGGATATATTGACGATATAGATCATTTAGGAAATCGTCGTATTCGTTGTGTTGGAGAACTATTGCAAAATCAATTTAGAATTGGTTTAACAAGATTAGAAAGAGTAGTTCGCGAAAGAATGACACTTCAAGATTTAGACATTGTAACACCACAATCATTAATTAATACAAAACCAATTAGCTCATCAATAAGAGAGTTTTTTGGAAGTTCACAATTATCACAATTCATGGACCAAACAAACCCTCTTTCAGAGTTAACACATAAAAGAAGAATTTCTGCATTAGGACCTGGAGGACTTTCTAGAGAAAGAGCAGGTTTCGAGGTAAGAGATATTCACTATACACACTATGGTAGATTATGTCCAATAGAGTCTCCAGAAGGACCAAACGTAGGACTTATTTCAGCACTTTCTTCATTTGCTATTATTAACGAATATGGATTTATTGAAACACCATACAGAAAAATAGATCATGAAACAGGAAAAATAACAGATATTATAGACTATATGTCAGCAGACGAAGAAGATAAATACATAATAGCACAAGCATCAGAGCCAGTTGGAGAAGATGGAAAATTTGTTAATGAAAGAATAAGAGTAAGACACCAAGCAGATATAACAGTTGTAGACAGAGATAAAGTAGACTATATGGACGTATCTCCAAAACAATTAGTTTCTGTTGGTGCAGCTATGATACCATTCTTAGAGCATGATGATGCAAAACGTTCTTTAATGGGTACAAACATGCAACGTCAAGCAGTTCCTTTATTAAAACCAGAATCACCTATAGTAGGAACAGGAATGGAATATAGAGCTGCGAAAGACTCTGGAATTACGGTTGTAGCTAAAGAAGACGGAACTGTAGAAAAAGTTACAGCAGACGAAATAAAAATTAGAAATAAAAAAGGTGATGTTACAACCTATAAATTAAGAAAGTTCAAAAGAACAAATGGTGGAACATGTATTAACCAAAAGCCAGTAGTTACTACAGGAGAAAAAGTAAAAGAAGGAGACTTAATTGCAGATGGACCTTCTACAGATAAAGGAGAAATGGCTCTTGGAAGAAATGTTTTAATAGCATTTACAACATGGGAAGGTTATAACTATGAAGATGCTGTATTAATTAGCGAAAGATTAGTAAAAGAAGATGTTTACACATCAATACATATAGAAGAATATGACTGTGAATGTCGTGATACAAAATTAGGACCAGAAGAAATTACAAGAGATATTCCAAATATCTCAGATGATGGTCTAAAAGATTTAGACGAAAATGGAATTATACGTATAGGTGCAGAAGTAAGACCAGGAGATATTTTAGTTGGTAAAGTTACTCCAAAAGGAGAAACAGAACTGACAGCAGAAGAGAGATTACTTCGTGCAATATTTGGTGAAAAGGCTAGAGAAGTTAGAGATACATCACTTCGTGTACCACATGGTGAATCAGGAACAATAGTAGATGTAAAAGTATTTACAAGAGAAAATTCAGATGAACTAGGACCTGGTGTAAATCAAGTAATTAGATGTTATATTGCCCAAAAGAGAAAAATCTCTGTTGGTGATAAAATGTCTGGACGTCATGGTAACAAGGGTGTTATTTCAAGAATATTACCAGAAGAAGATATGCCATTTTTACCAGATGGTACACTAGTAGATATAGTACTAAACCCATTAGGTGTTCCTTCTCGTATGAACTTAGGTCAAGTTTTAGAGGTACACTTAGGTATGGCAGCTAAGGCGCTTGGATGGAAAGTTGCAACACCAGTATTTGATGGTGCAGCAGATACAGAAATAGAAGATTTACTAGAAGAAGCAGGTCTTAGCAGAGATGGAAAAACAGTAGTATATGATGGTAGAACAGGGCAACCATTTGACCATCCAATTACAGTTGGTGTAATGTACATGTTAAAACTACACCACTTAGTAGATGATAAGATACATGCTCGTTCAACAGGACCATATTCATTAGTTACACAACAACCTTTAGGTGGTAAAGCACAATTTGGTGGACAACGTTTTGGAGAGATGGAAGTTTGGGCATTAGAGGCATATGGTGCAGCTTATACTTTACAAGAAATGTTAACTGTAAAATCGGATGATGTTGTTGGAAGAGTAAAAACATATGAGTCAATTGTAAAAGGAGAAAATGTTCCAGAACCAGGTGTTCCAGAAGGATTTAAGGTTTTAGTAAAAGAACTTCAATCACTTGGATTAGATGTACGTTTATATTCAGAAGATAATCAAGAACTAGAATTAAAAGAAAATATTGAAGATGGAATTGACTTTAATATAGATGAACATAGAAGTGATGGAGTAGTTGATGAAAGCGAACTAGATGGATATACAGAAGATGATGCCGTTATGCCAGATGAAGATGATAGTGATGCACTATTTGAAGACTTAGATGAAGATGCGGATGACTTATTAATGGAAGACGATAGTGATTTAGCAGAGGATAATTTGTTAGATGAGCAAGACTTATATGATGATATAGACGAATAATTGAAAATAATTTATAAATTAAAACAAATATATAATAAAATTAAATAGCCTTTATTATGATAGCTATATAATAACAATAAGGAATTGTACAGCAGTGCTAATTATATAGCTAGTCATAGTAAAAAACTTAAAAGTAAAGAAAAGAGGTAGTCTTTACAAAAATAAGATTAATAGGGGGCTAAATAGTGGAAGAGCTACAAAATTTTAATAAATTAAAAATAGGATTAGCATCAGATGAAAAAATAAGAGAATGGTCACATGGAGAAGTAAAAAAACCAGAGACTATTAACTATAGAACACTAAAACCAGAAAAAGATGGTTTATTCTGCGAAAGAATATTTGGACCAACCAAAGATTGGGAATGTCATTGTGGAAAATATAAAAGGGTAAGATATAAAGGAATAGTTTGTGATAGATGTGGTGTTGAGGTAACTAAAGCAAAAGTAAGAAGAGAAAGAATGGGACATATTGAACTTGCAGCACCAGTTGCACATATTTGGTATTTTAAAGGAATTCCAAGTAGAATTGGATTAATGCTAGATGTTTCGCCAAGAAGCTTAGAAAAAGTTATATATTTTGCTTCATATTTAGTATTAGATAAAGGTTCAACAGGATTAATGAAAGGTCAAGTTTTATCAGAAAAAGAATACCATGAAGCAGAAGAAAAATATGGTAAAGGCTCTTTTAAAGCTCAAATGGGAGCAGAAGCAGTAGGAAAATTATTAGAAGAAATAGACTTAGATAAATTATCTGCTAAATTAAAGAAAGAACTAGAAAAGGCTAGTGAGCAAAAGAGAGCAAAGCTAGTAAAAAGACTAGATACAGTAGAATCCTTTAGATTATCTGGTAATAGGCCAGAATGGATGGTTATGAATGTAGTTCCAGTAATTCCACCAGATTTGAGACCAATGGTTCAATTAGATGGTGGTAGATTTGCTACATCAGACTTAAATGATTTATATAGAAGAGTAATAAATAGAAATAACCGTTTAAAAAGATTACTAGAATTAGGTGCACCAGAAATAATTGTAAGAAATGAAAAAAGAATGTTACAAGAATCTGTAGATGCATTAATAGACAATGGAAGACGTGGAAGACCTGTTACAGGAGCTGGTAATAGAGCATTAAAATCTTTATCAGATTTATTAAAAGGAAAACAAGGTAGATTCCGTCAAAACTTACTTGGAAAACGTGTTGACTATTCTGGACGTTCTGTTATCGTTGTTGGACCAGAACTTAAAATTTATCAATGTGGTGTTCCAAAAGAAATGGCAGTTGAGTTATTTAAACCATTTGTTATGAAAGAACTAGTTGGACGTGGTATAGCTCATAATATTAAAAATGCAAAAAGAATGGTTGAAAGATTAAAACCAGAAGTATGGGATATATTAGAAGATGTTATAAAAGATCATCCAGTATTATTAAACCGTGCTCCAACACTACATAGATTAGGAATTCAAGCATTTGAACCAGTTTTAGTAGAAGGTAGAGCAATAAAATTACACCCATTAGTTTGTACAGCTTTTAATGCTGACTTTGACGGAGACCAAATGGCTATACATTTACCATTATCACCAGAGGCACAATCAGAAGCAAGATATTTAATGCTTTCTGTTAACAACCTTTTAAAACCTCAAGATGGTAAGCCAGTTACAGTACCTACACAAGATATGATTTTAGGTGCTTACTACTTAACAATGATAATTGAAGGTGAAAAAGGAGAAGGTAACTACTATTCTTCAAAAGAAGAAGCGGTTATTGCATATGAAAACAAAGAACTAGGAATGCATGCTAAAATACATGTAAGAATGTATAGAGAAATAGATGGAGAAATGAGAAGTAAAACAGTTGAAACAACTGTTGGAAGACTTATTTACAATGAGGGAATTCCTCAAGACCTAGGTTTTGTAGATAGAGAAAACCCAGAAACAGCATTTGAACCAGAATTAAACTTTACAGTATCTAAGAAAAACTTAGGTAAAATAATTGAAAAATGTATTAATAAACATGGATTAAGTGAAGCAGCAGTTTTACTAGACTATATCAAAGCAACAGGATTTAAATATTCTACAACAGGAGCTATTACAGTTTCAGTTGATGATGTTAAAGTCCCACCTGCTAAGAAAGATATATTAGCAGCAGCTAATGAAGAAGTAAATAATGTATTAAAACAATATAAACGTGGTTTAATTACAGAAGAAGAAAGATATCAATCTGTAATTAATATATGGGAAAAAGCTACAGACAAAGTTACAGGTGCAATGAAAGATAACTTTGATGACTTAAACCCAGTTTATATGATGTCACAATCTGGAGCCAGAGGTAACATAAACCAATTAAGACAAATTGCAGGTATGCGTGGTCTTATGGCAAGTACAACAGGTAAAACAGTAGAAATTCCTATTACGTCATCATTTAGAGAAGGTCTAGATGCACTAGAGTACTTTATTTCTGCACATGGTGCCAGAAAAGGTTTAGCAGATACAGCATTAAGAACAGCAGACTCTGGATATTTAACAAGAAGATTAGTAGATGTTTCTCAAGATATCATTGTTAGAGAAGAAGATTGTGGAACAAAAGAAGGAATAGAAATATTTGATATAAAAGATGGAAACCAAATAATAGAAGGTTTACATGAAAGATTAGTAGGTAGATATCCATTAAAAGATATTAAAGACCCTACAACAAAAGAAATTATAGTAGACAAAGACACAATGATTACAGATGCTATAGCAGAAAAGATTGTTGCAGCAGGATTAGATAAAGTTCAAGTACGTTCTGTAATAGGATGTAGAACAAAACATGGTGTATGTAGCAAATGCTATGGTATGGGATTAGCAACAAGACAAGAAGTAAATATAGGAGAAGCAGTTGGTATAATTGCAGCCCAATCAATTGGGGAACCTGGTACACAGCTTACAATGAGAACTATCCACTCTGGTGGTGTTGCAGGTGTTGCAGATATTACACAAGGTCTTCCAAGGGTTGAGGAGCTATTTGAAGCTAGAAAACCAAAGGGATTAGCTATAATTTCTGAAATAGATGGTAAAATTTCTGTATCAGACGACAAAAAGAAGAAAGAAGTTACAGTACAATCTAAGGATGATGCAAAGACATATACAATACCATTTGGAGCTAAGTTAAAAGTAAAAGATGGAGACAAAATTTCAGCAGGTCAACCAATTACAGAAGGTTCTATAAATCCAAACGAAATATTAGCAATAAATGGAACAGAAGGAGTATATGAATACTTAGTACAAGAAGTTCAAAAAGTATATAGAAACCAAGGTGTTGACATTAATGATAAGCATATTGAAGTTATCGCAAGACAAATGCTTAAGAAAGTAAGAGTAGAAGATAATGGAGATACATCTATGTTTGCAGGTTCTTTAGTAGATGTACACGACTTTGAAGATGAAAATGAAAGAGTTGTAGCAGCAGGTGGAAGACCAGCAACATGCAAGAGAGTACTACTAGGTATTACAAAAGCATCACTTGCTACAGAAAGCTTCTTATCAGCAGCATCATTCCAAGAAACAACTAGAGTTCTTACAGAAGCAGCTGTAAAAGGCAAGACAGATGAATTAATAGGATTAAAAGAAAACGTTATTATAGGAAAACTAATTCCAGCAGGAACAGGAATGAAACAATATAGAAATGTACATATAAGTACAGAACAGACTGAAGAGGCAGAATAGAAAATTGAAACAAGGTCTTACAATTTGAATTAAATTGTAAGACCTTGTTTTACTATAAAATATAACGTTTATCAATTTTAATATAACTAATAAGTAACAAATGTTATAAAATTATTGTAAATTTAAATATAAAAGAAAAAACAAAATATACTGATTTTAAATAGAAATTAGTATATTTTGCCTTTTCGCATATGTTTCAAGCATTGAAAAAAATTGAGATTTATGTTATACTATTAAGGAAATTATAAAAAGGAGAATAATATGTCCAGTAGCAATAAAAAAATATTTGATAGGTTAGTCTCAAGGACAAAAATATATTTAGTAATAATATTAATTTTATTAATATTATTATGTATAGGTGATATAAGATTTATTATACCATCAGTTATTACTTATACATTAATCATAGCGTACACTATATGGAGTGACAGAAAAAGGAAATCAGAGTTATCAAATCATATAAAAGATTTAACTTTAAGTAGTGATAAAGCAGCAAAAACTACTTTAATAAATTCGCCTTTTCCACTAATTATTGCAGAAACAAATGGAAATGTAATATGGAGAAGTAGCACATTTGTTAATGAATTTATAAATGTCGATATAAATACTAAATTATCCGATTTATTAAGAGAAATAAAACTAGAAATAGAAAATAATGATGAAGATTCAAAACACCTTATAAATAAAAAAATAGAAATTGGAAATAAAACTTATAAAGTATATGGTAAATATACAAATTCTAAAAATGAATATATGGTAACTTTATATTTTATAGACAATACAGAATTAGTAAGATTAAGAAAAAAGTGTGAAGACTCTAACATTTATATTGGAATTTTAATGATAGACAATTATGAAGAAATAATTCAAAGAATAGATAATCAAGATAAACCACAAATTATTGCAGAAATTGAAAAACGTATATATAAATGGGTAAGTAATTTTAATGGATTAGCAATAAAATCAGATAGAGATACTTTTGTCTGTATTTTAGAGAAAAAATATGTAAAACTTATGAAAGATTGCAAGTTTAACATATTAGATGAAATAAAAGAATTAGATAATAATAATGCCTTTCAATTTACACTAAGCATAGCATTTTCAAATGAAGGATATAGCAATTATGAGAAATATAAGTCAGCACAAGCTACATTAGATATAGCTTTAGGACGTGGTGGAGATCAAGCAGTACTTAGAGAAGACGAAAAATATACTTTCTTTGGAGGTAGAACACAAGAATTAGAAAAACGTACAAAAGTAAAAGCAAGAATTGTATCACATGCTTTAAGAGAACTTATTTTAGAGTCTAAAGATGTAATGATAATGGGGCATACAAATGGAGATATAGACTCAATTGGTTCAAGTATGGGTATATATAGGCTTGCAGCAGATCTAGGAAAACCAGCATATATAGTAAATACATCATATGGATTAAGTTTGGCAAATTTTATAGAAACCTTAGGAGAAGACGAAAACTATAAAAATGTAATTATAAATAAAAATGAGTCAATAGCCAAAATTTCCCCAGAGACATTACTAGTAATAGTAGACACAGACAAAAGAACATATGTTGATGTACCAGAATTATTAAAAGAAACAAGTAAAATTGTAATCATAGACCATCATAGAAGAAGTACAGACTTTATAGATGATGCAATGTTAACATTCCACGAAGTTTATGCATCATCTGCTGCAGAGCTAGTAACAGAAATTATAGAATATTCAGAAGTTGATGTTAAACTTACAGAGCTTGAGGCAGAAGCATTATATGCAGGAATAATGATGGATACTAAAAACTTTACATTTAAAACAGGAGTTAGAACATTTGAAGCAGCAGCTTATTTAAGAAAATGTGGAGTTGACATTATAACAGTAAAAAAATGGTTTCAAAGTGACTTAGAAACATATAATAAAATATCAAAAATAGTTGCTAAAGCAGAAATAACAAATGATACAATTGCAATAGCTATTTGCGAAGAGCAAGACAAAAATGTAAATATTATTTGTGCAAAAGCAGCAGATGAACTTTTAACAATAAGTAATGTTACAGCATCATTTGTTATAGGAAATAGTGGAGACAAAATTTATATAAGTGGTAGGTCAATTGGAGATATAAATGTTCAATTAATACTAGAGAAACTTGGAGGCGGAGGGCATATAACGTTAGCAGGAGCCCAAGTAGAAGGTATGACTATAGAAGAAGTAAAGCAAGAACTTATAAATAGAATTAATGAGTATTTTAGTGAGATTTTAAGTTAAATATTATAAAAAACAAATTTATAATATAAATATTGTAATTGTTATATGTATATATTTTTGCAATTTTTATAATATTAGATATTCAAATTATTAAATTATTAAATGATTATATGCTTATATATTTATATATTAAAATGTTTAAAGTATTATATTTTGACAATGAAATTATATATAATTCACTTGTGACGGACAGACTCCTTTGCAAATACAAATTGTATTTTTCGTCGAAAAGCGCCCTCAATACACAGATTGAGATTCCCTTTTCTCCTGCAAAAACAATTTTTAATTTTCAATCCGCTAGTCAATGTCACATGCGTTTATTATATATAATTTCATTGTCAAACATAGATAATATATTGATTTATTTAATAAATTATTATAATTAAGGAGGCACAAAATGAAAGTTATATTACTAGAAAATATAAAAGGCGTTGGTAAAAAAGATGAGATAATTAATGCAAGTGATGGATATGCAAGAAATTTTTTATTTCCAAAAAAATTAGCTTTAGAAGCAAATAATGAAAATTTAGCAAAATTAAAAGCAAAACAAGCTTCTAATGATTATAGAAAAGATGTAGAAAAACAAGAAGCTATGAAAATGGCAGAAAAATTAAAGGGAATACTTTTAAAAGTAAAAGTAAAAGCCGGAGAAAATGGAAAAATATTTGGTGGAGTTACCGCAAAAGAAATTTCAGATGAATTAAAAAAGCAATATAATTTTGACATAGATAAGAAAAAAATAGAAATAAAAGATACAATAAAAACATTAGGAACTATTACAATAAATATAAAATTATATGAAGGAATTATAGGAAACTTAAAAGTAGATGTAATTAGTGCTTAATATTAGAATCTAATATGAGAGGAAGAATTGCAATGGAGCTAGGAAAAATACCACCAAATGATGTAGAATCAGAGCAAGCTGTAATTGGTAGTATGCTTACAGATAAAGAAGCTGTTTCAGCTGCTATTGAAGTTTTAAAACCAGAAGATTTTTATAGAGAAGATAATCGTACAATATTTGAAGCTATATTAAATTTATATGGAAGAAGTGAACCAATAGATATTATTACTTTAAAGTCAGAACTATCTTCAATGGGCAAGTTTGAAGCAGTTGGTGGACTTGAATATATAGCAGAATTACCAGATAAAGTTCCAACCACAGCAAATGTAGAACAATATATAAAAATAGTAGAAGAAAAATCTGTACTTAGGAATTTAATAAAAACAGCAAATGAGATAATAACTTTAGGTTATGACCAAACACAAGAGGTAGACGGAATTATAGATGGTGCAGAAAAGAAAATTTTTGAAGTAATGCAAAAAAAGAACCAAAAAGGTTATACACCAATTAAAGATATATTAGTAGAAACTTTTACAGAATTGGAGCAATTATATAATCAAAAACAACGTATTACAGGTATACCAACAGGTTTTTCAGATTTAGACTTTAGAACATCAGGACTTCATAATTCAGATTTAATTTTAGTTGCAGCAAGACCAGCAATGGGAAAGTCTGCATTTGCATTAAATATTGCAACAAATGCGGCAGTACGTGCAAAAGTTCCGGTAGCTATATTTAGTTTAGAGATGTCTAAAGAGCAAATGACAAGTAGAATTTTATGTAGTGAAGCAATGGTAGATAGTAATAAAGTAAGAACTGGAAAAATTGATGATGAGGAATGGAGCAAGCTTGCAGCAGCTTCTGGAGAACTTTCAGAGGCAAACATTTATATAGATGACACACCGGGTATTTCTATAATGGAAATAAGAGCAAAATGTAGAAAAATGAAAATAGAAAAAAATATAGGTTTAGTTGTTATAGATTATTTGCAATTAGTACAAGGTAGTGGTAAAAGAGGTGGCAGCCGTGAGCAAGAAATTGCAGAAATCAGTAGGTCTTTAAAAATTTTAGCAAAAGAGATAAATGTACCTGTTATAGCACTTTCACAATTATCAAGAGCTCCAGAACAAAGACCAGACCATAGACCTATGCTTTCAGACCTTCGTGAATCTGGTTCTATAGAGCAAGATGCAGATATAGTTATGTTTTTATATAGAGATGATTATTATAATGAAGATAGTGAGAAAAAAAATATAGCAGAAGTAATTCTTGCAAAGCACAGAGCAGGTTCTACAGGAACAGTAGAATTATTATGGCTTGGAAACTATACTAAATTTGCAAATATAGATAAATATAGAGAGGGATGAGGCATAAATTGTAATTGCCTCGCTTTTGATTTTAAGTTATTAACAAATATTGAAAAATTGTGGAAAACAATATAGAAAAATTAGAATAAACAAGGTTATATAATTTAATATTTAAGAAGGAAAGAAAATTGGAAGAGATAGTTTTAAATACAATAGAAAAATATAATTTAATAAATAATGGAGATAAAATCGTTGTTGCAGTATCTGGTGGGCCAGATTCAATGTGTCTTTTAAATGTGCTTAAAAATATAAGAGAGAAATTTAATTTAGAATTATTTGTAGCACATATAAATCATATGATTAGGGAAGAAGCGGATTCAGAAACAGAGTATGTAAAGCAATATTGTGAAAAAAACAATATTAAATGTTTTGTAAAGATGGCAAATGTGCTAGAAATGGCTAAACAACAAAAACGAGGCACAGAAGAAATGGGAAGAATAGTAAGATATGATTTTTTTAATTATGTTGCAAATAAAGTATCTGCAGACAAAATCGCAATAGCACATACCGAAAATGATAATGCAGAAACAGTATTAATGAATTTAATGAGAGGCGCAAGTTTAGAAGGATTAAAGGGAATAGAACCTATAAGAGGAAAATTTATAAGACCTTTAATAGAGTGCTCAAGAGATGAAATAGAGGCATATTGTGAAGAAAATAAACTAGATCCAAAGTTTGATAAAACTAATAATGACAATATATATACAAGAAATAAAATAAGAAATTTACTAATTCCGTACATAAAAAAAGAATTCAACCCAAACATTGTAGATTCATTAAATAGATTAGCTGTTTTAGCAAGGCAAGATGCAAAATATTTTAGTGAAATTGTAAAAAACGAATATAAAAATTTAGTTATATTTGAAAATGTTAATAAAGAAAGACATAACATAATAGATAAAAATACTAATATAGGAACAAACCAAGAAGAAAATGAAAGTCAGAAAAATGGAGATATAACAGAACTAAATGATATAAATAAAACAAATATAAAGAAAACAGTAGAACAACAAATAATATTAGACTTAAAAAAGTTTAATAAATTGGAATATGTAATAAAATCTAGGGTTTTATTATATACTATAAATAAGCTTTTAGGTACTACAAAAGGTATAGAAAAGATAAATGTGGAAGACATGATTAAATTATGTGAAAAAAATATTGGAAATAAATATCTAATTCCTAATAAAAATGTAAAAATTTTTATAAAAAAAGGGAAAGTTTTTTTTATTAAGCTATAACAACCTTCCGTAGGAAAATATTGATTTGTATAGGGTTTCAGAATAAAAAAGTACAAAAAATACTTGAAAAGAAAAACAATCTATGATATATTGCATTGTGTTATATTTATGAGTTAAATAGGAGGAGTTTAGTTTTGAAAAATGGAATAAAGACATTAGCAATGTGGCTAATAATTGGAATTATACTAATTGTGTTAATTTCTTCAATTTTAAGTAATACAGATAACAAGCTAGCATATTCTGAATTAATAAGTAAAATAGAGTCAGGAGAGGTAAAAGAAGTAGAATTATCATATGATGGTACTACAGCAATTGTAGAATTAACAAATGATAACGTTCCAAAAGAGGTAAATATACCAAGTGTAGATAATTTAATGACATCATTAGACGAGAGTATGAAAGCAGGAACGATAACTGTTACAGAAGAAGATCAATCTATATTTATGATAATTTTACAACTATTAACACCATTTGGAATATTAATAATATTCTTTATATTCTGGTTCTTATTAATGGGTGGAATTAATCAAGGTGGAGCTGGCGGAAGTAAGACAATGTCTTTTGGCAAAAGCAAAGCTAGAATGATAAATCCAGGAGAAAAAGGAAGAGTTACATTTAATGATGTAGCAGGTGTAGATGAAGAAAAAGAAGAGCTAGAAGAAATAGTAGAATTTTTAAAAAGCCCAAAGAAATTTACAGATATGGGTGCAAGGATACCAAAAGGAGTATTACTAGTTGGTCAACCAGGTACAGGTAAAACTCTTTTAGCAAAAGCAGTTGCAGGCGAAGCAGGAGTTCCATTCTTTTTTATAAGTGGTTCCGATTTCGTAGAAATGTTTGTAGGTGTTGGTGCATCACGTGTTAGAGACTTATTTGATGAAGCTAAGAAAAAAGCACCATGTATTATATTTATAGATGAAATTGATGCTGTAGGACGTCAAAGAGGTGCAGGTCTTGGTGGAGGACATGATGAAAGAGAACAAACGTTAAATCAATTGTTAGTTGAAATGGATGGATTTACAGCTAATGAAGGTGTTATAGTTTTAGCTGCAACAAATAGACCAGATGTTTTAGATAAAGCTTTACTTAGACCAGGTAGATTTGATAGACAAATAGTAGTATCAAACCCAGATGTAAAGGCAAGGGAACAAATATTAGAAGTTCATAGTAGAAAGAAAAAATTAGCTTCAGATGTAGACTTAAAAACAATAGCAAAAAATACTTCTGGATTTTCAGGAGCAGACTTAGAAAATGTATTAAATGAAGCAGCATTATTAGCAGCTAGAAGGAACTTAAACCAAATTACAATGGCAGAAGTAGAAGATGCAATGGTTAAGGTAACAATGGGACCAGAAAAGAGAACAAGAGTTAGAAGTGATAAAGAGCAAAAATTGGTAGCATACCATGAAGCAGGTCATGCAGTAGTAAGTAGATTTTTAGCAACACAAGATCCTGTACATGAAATATCTATTATTCCAAGAGGAATGGCTGGAGGATATACTATGTATAGACCTACAGAAGATAAAAACTTTATGTCTAGAACAGAAATGTTAGAAACAATAATATCTTTACTTGGAGGAAGAGCATCAGAACAATTAATACTAGATGATATATCTACAGGTGCAAGTAATGATATAGAAAGAGCAACAAAAATTGCAAAAGATATGGTAACAAAATATGGTATGAGCGCAAGAATAGGAACAATTACTTTAGGAGGAAACCAAGAAGAAGTTTTCTTAGGAAGAGATATAGCACATGCTAAAGAATATTCTGAAGAAACAGCAGCAGTAATAGATGAGGAAATTAAAAATATAATAGATGCTTGTTACAAAAAAGCAACAGAATTATTAAGTGCAAACGAAGACAAATTACACAAAGTAGCAGGTGTATTATTAGAAAAAGAAAAAATAGCCGGAGACGAATTTGACGCAATATTCCAACAAGCTGAAAATTAAAAAAACATTTTTTTATACTTTTAAAATTATATATAAATTGATTTTTAAAAGTTTGGAAAATTGGAAATAAATCATTTTTTAGATTTTAAAAATTGCAGATAAATCACTTTTTCAAGATTTAGAAAATTAGAAGAAACTAATTTTTAGAGTGTTGTAAAAAAGGATGTAAACAATTTTATAATTCAACAAAAGCACTTGTATTAACAGGTGCTTTTTTGATATAATGTAGCAAACTAAAAATAAAGAAAGGCAGACTATGGAAGAGGAAAATAAAGATAAATTAGATAATAAAAAAAATGTTAAAGAGAGTGTAAGTTGTGACAATAATGAAAAAGTAAAAAAGATAGATGCTAAGAGTGAGAAAGAAGATAATAAAAAAGACAAAGAAAAAGAAACTATAACAAATGAAAAAAGCATAAAAACTAATAAAATAAAATTCAATATTTTAGCTATTTTTGCAATAATAATATTTAGCATAGCATTAACACCTGTAACATTTCAAAATGACACATATTATACAATTGCAATAGGAAAAGACATTGTAGAAACAGGAACAATAGATATGAAAGACCATTTTTCATGGCATGAAGATTTGGAATATACATATCCACATTGGTTATATGATGTAGGTACATATTTAGTATATCAACTGGGAGAAAATATTGGAATAGGTGGATTTACAGCAATATATATTTTAACAGTACTATTATCTATAACACTAGGATTAGTTATATATATGGCATGTGTAAAAATAAGTAAACATCACATAACATCATTTTTAATTACAATGGGCATAATGTATTTACTTAAAAACTTTATTACAGCAAGAGCACAGCTTGTTACATTTATATTGTTTGCACTAACGGTGCTGTTTATAGAAGAGTTTATAGCTTCCAAGAAAAAGCGATATGCTATAGGTTTAATAATTATATCTATATTAATTGCTAATTTACATGTAGCAGTTTGGCCATTTTATTTTGTTTTATACTTACCATATGTTGCCCAATACATGATAGCACTTATTAGTACATCAAAACTAGGATATAAAATTAACAAAAAATTTAAAGAAAGCAGATTAAAAAGTTTAGAAAAAGCAAAGTTAAATAAAAAAGAAATAAAAGACTTAGATGAAAAAATAGAAAAAATTAAAAATAAAATTATAGAAATAGAAAAGTCACATGATAAATCTGAAAAAAGTGCAGAAAAGAGAAGAAATAATCCATATAAGATAGTAATAGAAAAACAAGATGCAGTTAAATGGCTTATATTAATTATGGTTATTTGTGCTTTTACGGGACTTTTAACTCCACTTGGAGATACTCCTTATACATATCTTTCTAAAACAATGGAAGGAAATACAATGGATAATATAAGTGAGCATCAACCACTTACATTAATAAACAATATGGAAATGATAATTTGTATAATTTTAGTTTTAGGATTAATTACTTTTACAGATACAAAAATAAAACTATGTGACTTGTTTATGTTAGGTGGACTCTTATATTTATCGTTTATGTCTAGAAGACAAGTTTCTATGTTTGACATTATAGGTGGAATAATTTTTGCAAGAATTGTAGCTAGTTTTTTTGATAAATATGATGTTGGTGGAGAGGAAAAATTATTAAAATCAATAAATACTATATATGGAAAAGCAATAACTATTTTAGTCGTAATATTAATTAGTTTTAATATATTAAAACCAAAATTAGATGATAAATTTGTAGATGAAAATACATATCCTGTAAAAGCATCTGATTATATTATAGAAAATGTAGACTTATCTACTATGAAAATTTATAATGAATATAATTATGGAAGTTATTTATTATTTAGAGGAATTCCAGTATTTGTAGATTCAAGGGCAGATTTATATACTCCACAATTTAATGGAGAAAAAAATGATGATGGTAAATATGAAGGAAAAGATATTTTCTCAGATTATATAAATACATCAAATATAGGTGTATATTATGAAAATAAATTTGGAGAATATGATATAACTCACGTTTTAATAAGAAAAAATTCAAAGCTAAATATGTTTATATCAAGAAATGATAAATATATAGAACTATATGGTGATAACAACTTTGTATTTTATCAAAGAAATGAAGATTAAATTGAAATGAGGAAGTATGGATAAAAAACATTTCATAACAAGGTCAAAGTTAACAATAATATTTATTTGTTTAATTATATTATTAGATCAAATTATAAAAGCTATTGCTATATCAATAACCAATGAAGGAACTGTAGAGGCTATAAAAGGTGTGCTAAATTTTACATATATAAAAAATACAGGAGGAGCTTTTGGCATTGCCTCAGAAACTAGCACATTTTTACTAATAAATATTATTGTTATATTTTTATTAATAAGATTTCTAGTTGTTAATAGAGAAAAAGTAGAAATTAAAGCAAGTACAGCTTTATCTCTTGTTTTAGCAGGTGGAATTAGTAATTTAATAGATAGAATTTTTAGAGGACGGAGTAGTAGACTTTATAGACATATCTCCTATTATTAATTTTCCAAAATTTAATTTAGCAGATATATGTATTGTAGGTGGATGGATTTTGTTTGCATTTTTTGCAGCAATACTTACAAGTGAACAAATAAAAGAAAAACGTAATAGAATTGAAAAAAGCAAACAAATGCAAGAAAATATAAAAGATAAAAAACAAAAGTTAAAAGAAAAAATAATAAATTCAAATAAAATGCAAGGAAAAGAAAATATTAGAGAAAAAGAAGATTGAAAATAATAGAATAAAAAATATTAAATATAAATTATTAAATAAAAAATAAAAAATAAAATATAAAATATAAAATATTAAATATTAAATATAAATTAAAAATATAGAACTTTAAAAAAATATTAGAAAATAAATATATAACAAGAAAGAAGCGGATTAATAATTTGGAAAACGAATTAAAAAAGGAAAGTAATTTAATAAAAGAAAGTAACTTAGTGAGAGATTTAAAAGTAGAAGAAACAGGAATAAGACTAGATGCATATATAACTAGTAAATTAGAAGATTTATCTAGAAATATGGTGCAAAAGTTAATAAAAAAAGGAGATATACTAGTAAATAATAAAGAAGAAAAGGAATCTTATAAGGTTCAAAAGGGGGACCAAATACTAGTTGTAATTCCAAAGCCAGAAGAAAAAGGTTTAAAAAAGCAGGAAATTCCACTGGATATTATTTATGAAGATGAAGATATTTTAGTTGTAAATAAACCAAAAGGAATGGTTGTACATCCAGGTAATGGTAATCCAGATGGAACATTAGTAAATGCAATAATGGCTCATTGTGAAGATAGTCTTTCTGGAATAGGAGGAGAAATAAGACCTGGAATTGTACATAGAATAGATAAAGATACATCTGGTTTATTAGTTATTGCAAAAAATGATAAGGCACATATAAATTTGTCAGAACAAATAAAAAATAGACAAGTAAATAAAATATATGTGGCTTTAGTTAAAGGCATTATTTCGGAAAATGAAGCTACAATAAATATGCCAATAGGGAGAAGTAAAAAAGATAGAAAAAAGATGGCTGTAGACAAAAATGGAAAAGAAGCAGTAACACATTTTAAAGTTATAAAAAGATATAACAAATATACATATATTAAAGTAAAAATAGATACTGGAAGAACACACCAAATAAGAGTACATATGTCTAATATTGGGTATCCTATTGTTGGAGATATTGTGTATTCAAATGGTAAAAATGACTTCGGAATAGAGGGACAAATGTTACATGCTAAGGAATTAGAATTTAAACATCCTATTACTGGTAAATTAATGCATTTTGAAGCACCTTTACCAAAGTATTTTGAAGAAATATTAAGTAAATTAGAAAACATTATTATAAAAGATGTATAATAATAGAAAAATAATTGGAGGATAATTTGGAAGAAGAAAGATTACAAAAGTTTATAGCAAACCAAGGTATTTGCTCTAGAAGAAAAGCAGAAGAATATATTACATCTGGTAGGATAAAGGTAAATGGAAATACTGTAATAGAATTAGGGACAAAAATAAATTCTGCGAAAGATATAGTAGAAATAGATGGAAAGAAGATATCTAATATAACAGGAAAAAAAGTATATATATTGTTAAATAAACCAATAGGATATGTAACAACAACAAAAGATCAATTTAACAGAGATACAGTTTTAGATTTAGTTAAGGTAAAAGAGAAAGTTTTACCAGTTGGAAGATTAGATATGTATACATCTGGAGCAATTATACTTAGTAATGATGGAGAATTTATTTATAAAATAACACATCCAAAATATGAAGTAGAAAAAACATATAATGTTACTTTAAAGGGGCAAATAACAGATGAAGAAGTAGAAAAATTAAAAAATGGTGTACAAATAGAAGATTATATTACAGGTAAAGCTAAAGTAAAGATACTTAGAATAGATAAAGAAAAAAGCCTTTCAAGAGTAGAAATAATTATACATGAAGGAAAAAATAGAGAAGTAAGAAAAATGTGTGAAGCTATAGGAAGAAAAGTTCTTGCACTTCATAGAACTAAAATAGGCAATATTTCTGTAAAAGATTTAAGACTAGGTACATGGAGATATTTAAAACCTAATGAGATAAAATCACTATTGGACATATAATAAATAATATGTTAAAATATAGGAGAAAAAGTTAAGGAGGGCAAAATGGTAGAAGATAAAGAAATAAAAGCAACAGTATCACCATTTGCAATAAGACCTGGTGAAATAAAAGTTTTTGATGGAAAAGATGGATATGTTTCGATGAATCAAATTATCCATAAAATTAATGTGGGACATATTAATGATCTACATTTTAAAATATTAGAATTGGTAAATAAATTTGAGTTTATGACATCAAGGCAAATATTCCAAATGTTAGAATGGGAACATATAGATATAGAATCTCAAGATAAATTAAATAATAAATTAGAGCAATTAACAAAATCTAAAATTTTAACTAGATATTATTTTGATTGTAAAGATGGAAAAGGTGTATATCGTATATACTCTTTAGAAAAGATGGGCAAATATTTGCTTAATTCAAGAGGAATTGAGTGCAAGTGGCAACCTACAGATAATACTAAACCAGTTGCAATGATAAAGAAAAGACTAGCAGGAAATCAAATAATAATTGCATATTTAAGAAAGGTTTCTGCATTTGATTCATATACTCCAAAGCCACAATTTACAGCAAAACAAAATGGGAAAGTATTTAAAGCAACAGGAGGAAGTGTAAAATTAACTAAAAATAATAAATCTATAGAGTTTGTATTTGAAATTATAAGAAGAGAAGATGAGTGGGAAAAGAAACTTGTAGATAAAATGAAATTATATAAAGACTTTTACGAGAATTTTCAAGTTGGAGATTCTGGATATATGAGTATTCCACAATTAATTATAGTTTGTGAAGATGAAAGACATATGGCGGAAACCTTTAAAACAATAGTATTAAACAATGTAGAAATTTCAAATATAAAATTATATTTTACTACAGATTTAAGACAAAACGAAGAAACTCTTGCTAAAACTTTAGTAGAATTTAAAGCAGATGAAATAACAGGAAAATATAGAATGCAAGATGTGGAAGTTAAATTATTAGGAATATAAAGCAAAGTATTGTTATTTATTAAATTAATTATAAAAAACTTTTAACATATTATAGAAGTTGAAAGTTTTTTTATTTTTAAGTTTGGGATTAAATTATAAACTTAAAAAAATAAGTAAATAGATTAAAATTAATAAAAAAAGAATTTATGAACTATTCTCAAAATAAAGTTCATAAATTCTTTTTTCTATTCCTCGTTATTTTTATTTTTTTTCTTGAAATTAACAACAATTGCCTCATCATTATTAAATAAAAAGCTTGAATTTTTAGTATTTGTTTGAATAGGGTCAAATTCTTCATCGGTTGTATATACATCATTTAATTTAGTTACATCTTCAAAGTTGCCTCTAGCTTTTTCAAATAATTGTTTTGCTTTTTCAGCATCTGAAATACCGGATGTATATTTTAAAAAGTCATATTTCTTTATATTCTTTGGAGCTTTATATTTAGGGTCTATAAAGTCTAAGTTACCTTTACCAACACTGCTTTTTCCATTTGTTGCTTTAACTTTGTATATAATTTGTTTTCCTTTTAGTGACTTAATCTTACCAGCAGAATAGTTTGGAATCCAAGCATATTTTATACCACTCATTTTTGGATCGTATTCATTTTTGCTTCCATCCATAGTGCTGCTCCATGTCCATTCTCTCTTGTCTTGCATTTCTTTTTGCCACCAGTCAAGGTCCTCTGGAAGAGCATTACCAAAGATAACTTTATTAACACAGTTTGCTAAAATTGTTTCTTTCATTTTCTTAGCACCAGAATCTCCCATAGAGCCTTCTAATTGAGATAGGTTTTGAGCATCTAAGACTGTTGCAACTTTATATTTTCTGTATAATGTATATACAGGTTCAATAGCTTTACAAACAAAGTCTGGAAAGTCATCTATATATAGAAAATGTGGTATTCTTGTACTGTCATTTCCTGGTCTTGCTAAAACAGATTGTTGCATTAATAGTAAGAAAAATAATCCGAATGCTTTATGTGCAGTAGCACCTAAGTCACCTCTTCTTGTACAAACTATAGTTATTTGACCTTCAGATAGTGCTTTGTCAAAGTCTATATTATTATTTCTGTTACATAGTACATTTTTTACACCAGGATATCTTAGTAAGTTATCTAACTCTGTAGATGCTGTAAATACAGATTGTTTTGTACTTGTAATATCTATTCCATTTTCGTAGAAGTTACTTTCTAAATATTTTATAAGTATTCTATATTTTTCTGCAAGTTCTGGTATTTGTTTCATTTCTTCAGTCATTTGTTGTACTAAAGAAAAGTCATTTAATAAGTTGAGCATGTCTTCTAGTGTAGGCAATGCACCATTATTTTTTCTTGGGTATATTTCTTTAAGTAATATAGATAAGTTTTCTATAATTTGTATAGCAGCATTTTCTCTAAATGCCATTTGTAAATCTGGTCTGTGGTAAGCAAATAGTCCTTTTAATACACTAGATATAGCAATACCAGTTTTTATAGGGTCTTTATAAATAAATGGGTTTATACCGATTGAATCATTACTTCCAGGGTCTACTATGTTTACTGGTAAGTTATAGTTTTGTACTATTTTTATAATTTTGCTTGTAGATTCTGGTTCAGCAGAAACATATGTAAGTCCTAAATCTCTATATATAATGTTTTCCCCACTAGATGATAAAATCATTTTGCTCATATATTTTTTATATACATCTAGTTTATCTGGATTAGGTATAAGCATTGATAAACTAAAGTTTTTATTAATATATTCATTATCATATGGGCAGTCTAATGTAGCAATTCTAGTTTTTAAGGCTGTAAAACCTAATTCCTTAGAAACCTCCTTAAAGAAGAATTTTTTGTTAATATCTATTGCAAGCATTGGTTCATATATCATAGAGGTTTTACCAGAACCAGAAACACCAACAGCAAGTAAAGATTCAAATCTCTTAATTTCTGGAATTTTAACATTTTCACCTGTTTCTGAATCTGTACAAACTTTCATATCACATGAATATACACCATGATCTTTGCTTGTAGTTGCTAAACTAATTCCACCATAATCACATATAGAATCTACTGTATCTTTGCTATCGTCTACTGTGAATGTTAACCACTTAAATAGTTTGTAGAAAGTGGTAAGTGGAAAATAAATTCCAAGTGCTGTTAAAGCAGGGAAAAATAAATTATGGAATTCACTTACTAATCCTGGAAAGTTTGGAAGTGAAAGTAAACCTAACCATAGAGCTTGGTTTAACCACTGCACACAAGCAGATATAGCTACTATATAAAGTGATATACAGAATATATGAAATATTCTAATTTTATCTCTATCGTTTTTAGCAAATTTTGAACCAAAAGATATAAAAAATGCAAATGCAATACATGCAAACGATAATGTATATTCTATTGGTCCCCAATAAGAATAAGAAACTCCTGTAAATATTATAAATAATATTTCAACAATTCTATCTATCATTATATAAGCAGATATTAATGCTAAAATATAAGCTACAAATGTATTTCTATCTGTTTTTAGAAATTTTAAAAATTTGTCTATTGCTTTCAAATAATTCACCGCTTTCAACGTTATTATTATACAATATATATTATCTTATAAAATGACAAAAAATACAATAGATTTTGCAAAAAAAGTTGCTGAAATTGTACATATTTGTTACAGTTCATAGCCAAATGAAATACAATAAAAGATATAAATAATTTTTACAATTTTTTTTATAAAATATTTACAATAGTAATATTTTTGTGAATAAAGTTTGAGGATTAATTATTTTGCATAATTATTATAGCTTTCTAATAAAATTAAATAACTACATATATTTAAGAAAGGAATTAATTAAGTAGATTAATATTTCTATGTAATTGATTATATAAACATAATGAAAAGAAAAAAATTAAGAAAAGAAAGCTTTATGAAAAGCGTTGTTGTACTTATGATATCTCAAGTATTTGTTAAAGCTTTAGGATTAGTATATAAATTATATTTAACAAATAAAGAAGGATTTGGAGATAAAGGAAATGCAATATATAGTAGTGGTTTTCAAATATATGCATTACTTCTTACTATTTCTGCAATGGGAGTTCCAAATGCATTATCAAAACTTATATCAGAAAGAGTGGCTGTTGGAGACCATAGAGGGGCACATAGAGTTTTTAAAATTGCACTTATAACATTTTCTATAATTGGTTTTGGATGTTCAATGATACTTTTTTTAGGAGCAAATACAATTTCTAATACATTTTTACAAATACCAGAAGCAGAAATGGCACTTGTAGCCCTTTCTCCATCTATATTTTTTGTTTCTGTAATTGCTGTTATAAAAGGATATTTTAATGGAAGAGAGAATATAACTGTTACAGCAAGGTCACAAAGCTTAGAGCAAGTTTTTAAAACAGTATTTACAATAATAATTGTGAATTCTTTAAGCATAATTACTGGAATGGATACAGTAATTATGGCAGCAGGAGCTAATTTAGCAACAAGTTTATCTGCATGTGCTTGTTTTATATATTTGGTAAATTATTACAGAACAATAAGACCAATAATTGCAAGTGAAATAAAAAGTACAGTTAATTATAAGCCAACTAGAATTAGGAAAACTATAAAACAAATATTTTTTGTATCAATCCCTATGTCTTTAAGTTCTATATTTGGTGCACTTAATAGAAATATAGATTCAATGACTGTGGTAAGAGGACTTAAAAATTTTATGTCAGAAGAAGCAGCTAAAATACAATATGGTATACTTAGTGGAAAAGTAGAAACTTTGGTAACAATACCAATGTCTTTTAATATGGCATTTGCAACTGCATTGGTACCTGCAATGTCAAAGGCTACAGCAAAAGGAGATATAAAAACTGTAGAAAAACGTATAAAATTTTCTATTTTGGTTAGTATTTTAATTGGATTACATTGTATGGTGGGTATGATTTTATATGCAAAACAGATTTTGTTATTGCTATTTCCAAATGCAGCTTCTGGAGAATTTATATATCAAATAAGTTGTTTAGGAATAATATTTATTTTAATAGAACAAACAGTAGGAGCAGCATTACATGGAATAGGAAAGGTATTTATACCAGCAATAGCTCTAGCAATAGGAGGAATAATTAAACTAATATTAAACTTAAGTTTAGTACCAATTAATAATGAAATATTTTTATTAGGAGGTACTGCTGGAGCTGCTTTATCCTCTGTTATATGCCATGCAGTTGTTTTAACAATAGAGTTATTGGTTTTAAAGAAACAATTAAAACTAAAATTCGAAAAGAGAAAATTCATAATTAAACCTTTAATTGCAGTATTAACAATGGCAATAAGTTCAAAATTACTGTATAGTTTTTTATTAAATATGTTAAATCAAAACTTAACATTAATTATTAGTATAATATTATCAATAATAATTTATTTTATAATGATTATTATTTTAAGAACTTTTTCAAAGAGCGAAATCTGCATGATACCATATGGGAGTAAATTTTTAAAGAAATTTCAAAAAGAAAAATCCTAAAGTGCTACAAAATAGCCACTTACAGACACAAAAACAAACAAACCCTTAGAAAATAAGAGGTTTGATAAAAAATAAAGTAAAAAAAAGAAGGATTTTATATAAGAATGGCGAATAATGTAACTAGTAGATATAGCTCAAGTATTCTACACATAAAATCTTATAGGAGGTAATGAAAGATGAACAAATCAGATTTAGTAGCAGCTATAGCAGCTAAAACAGGAGCAACAAAAAAAGATGCTGAAGCATCATTAAATGCTTTTACAGATGTTGTAACAGAATCATTAGTTAAGGGAGACAAAATTCAATTAGTTGGATTTGGTTCTTTCGAAGTAAGAAAAAGAGCTGCTAGAAAAGGTAGAAATCCACAAACTAAGGAAGAAATAAAAATACCTGCATCTAAAGCACCTGTATTCAAAGCAGGAAAAGCTTTAAAAGATTTAGTAAACAAGAAATAATTTGTAATTTATATAAAAATATGAATTCATAGGAGATATAGGACTTTAGCTTTCCTATATCTTTTTTTACTTAATTTTCAATTGGTTTTCAATGAAATTTTAAAAAATTTTCAATAAGTATTGACAAAGTGTAAAGATACGTAGTAAAATATATCTTGTCAGTTCGATTAATGCAGATGTGGCGGAACTGGCAGACGCACAGGACTTAAAATCCTGCGGTTGAATAAACCGTGCCGGTTCGATTCCGGCCATCTGCACCAAAAAACAAAACCTCAAAGTACTTGATTTATAAGCACTTTGAGGTTTTTTAGCTTGCTAAAAGTAATGCAATAGTAATGCAGTATAAGTTTTACAATAACTACTAAAATGATTTATATTATTGTATTTACAACAATATTAGTTTATCTTATAATATAAATAAGTGAGGATATTATGAATAAACAAGAATTAATAAATAAATGTAAAAATGAAGAGGACAAACTGCTAGTTTCAAAAATATTAGATAAAATAAAACTTGCAAAAACTAAAAATCAAATAACTAATACAGAATTTTTAGACATGTACCAGAAAAAGGTTACAGAAGAAGTATTACAAGCAGAAAAATACGAAAATTATATATATTATTATCCATGTGAAAATGCAGAAAAAACGATGCTTGTTATATATCCAGAAAAATATGCAGAAATTTTCAATAATAATAAATTCAACTTTTCACAATTTGTAAAGCTAATAAGAGTAATGTTACCAAAACAATTAAAAGGACAATATGTACATAAAGATTATTTAAGTGGAGTAATGAAACTAGGGGTAAGGAGAGAAAAAATAGGAGATATATTTGTTTTTGAAGATGGAGCAGATATTGTGGTAGGTAGTGACATTTGTGAATATATAGTGACAAATTTAAAACAGTTAACACGATTTGGTAAATCAGAAATAGTAGAGACTAATATAAGTGAAATAAGGATGCCTAATATACAAACAGAAGAAGTTAAAATTACTGTTGCTGCAATGAGACTAGATTGTATAGTTTCAGAATTGGCACATTGTTCAAGAACTATGGTAGTTAAAATAATTGAAGAGCAACGAGTTTTTGTAAACTATGTAAATGAAACAAAAAACTCTAAGAATATAAATGTAGATGATATTATAGTAATAAGAGGAAAAGGTAAGTTTAAAATAAAAAATATATCAGGTGAGACTAGAAAAGGAAAAAAAGTGGTAATAGTAGAGCATTATATATAAAAGATTAGATAAAAAGAAAAATTATAAATATAAAATTTAAAAATTAGGTTATAGTTTAAATAAGATATTTAAGCTATAACCTAAAAAAATACTTCTTTTTTTAGATATTGTGAATAAAATTAGAAAAGTAATATAAAAAAAGGAGTGGTAGCATGAGAAAAGATAAGTCACGAAAGAGTAAAAAAGTGGTTACTATTCCTGAAATAAAAATAAAAAAAACAAGTGTACAAAAAATAAAAAATTTAAAAAAGAATGAAAAAGATAATCAAGAAAAGTTAAGAAGAAAACTACAAAGAAGAAATGAAAAGCTACAAAAGAAAAATAAAATAAAAAATCAAAAGACAACTAATAAAGTAAGTGAAATAAATAGAAAAAAACGTATGAAAAATATGATTTTAATATCATTTTTTATATTTACTGTTATACTTGGAAAAATTGCATATTTGCAATTTGCAAAAGGCCAAGAACTTCAATCTATGGCATATTTGCAACAGACTTTGGATAGAAGTGTTAACCCAAAAAGAGGAACAATATATGATGCGACTGGAAAAAATATTTTAGCTATTAGTAGTACTGTGGAAACTGTAACTGTAAATCCAGTTAACATTGCAAGCAATGATAAAGAAAAGGTAGCAGAGGCACTTGCTAATATATTTGAGCTAGACTATGAAAAAGTATTAAAAAAAGTAAAAAAGCATAGTTCTATAGAAACAATTGTAAAAAAAGTGGATAAAGATAAAACGGATGAGTTAAGAAGTTGGATGGAAGCAAATAATATAACAAATGGAATTAATATAGATGAAGATACAAAAAGATATTATCCATATAATAATTTGGCTTCACAAGTTATAGGATTTACAGGAAGTGATAATCAGGGATTAGATGGAATTGAAGCAATATATGAAAATGAACTAAAGGGAGAAAAAGGAAAAATAGTAAAAATGACAGATGCAAGAGGAGGAGATATCGAAAAAGAAGGGGAAAACTATGTGGAACCTGTGGATGGAATGGACTTAATATTGGGAATAGATGCAACTATACAAGGAATTGCAGAAAAGTATTTAAAAGAGGCATGCATAGATAATAAAACTACAGATGGTGGAAATATAATTATAATGGATCCAAAAACAGGAGATATTTTAGCAATGGCAGGATATCCAAATTACAATTTAAACGAACCATATAAACCAAGTACAGATGAAATGAAAGAAGTATGGGATAGCCTTTCAGATAGTGATAAAACTAAACAAATGCAAGCAATGTGGAGAAACAAAGCAGTAACAGATACATATGAACCTGGATCTACATTTAAACTTTATACAGCATCAGCAGCATTAGAAGAAGGAATAGCAAAGCCAGATGAGAAAGGAGCCTTTAATTGTACTGGAAGTATTGAAGTAGCAGGAGTTAGAATTAAATGTTGGAGACATTATAGACCACATGGTTCACAAAGCTTAAGAGAGGCATTAATGAATTCATGTAATCCAGTTTTTATAGGGCTTGGTGAAAAAATAGGAGTAAAAACTTACTATGAATATTTAAGAAAATTTGGATTTTTAAAAAAGACTGGAATAGATTTACCAGGAGAAGCTAGCAGTATATTTTTAAAGGAAGAAAAAGTAGGACCTGTTGAACTTGCAACAATTGCATTTGGTCAAAGATTTGAAATTACTCCTATTCAAATGATAACAGGAGTTGCTACTATTGCAAATGGCGGAACACATGTAAAACCTAGAATTGTTAAAGCGAAAGTAAATAGCAAAACAGGAGAGAGGATAGAAATTCCTATTGAAAAAGAAGAAAATGTAATATCTAAAGAAACTGCAAATAATGTATTAAGTATGATGAATACAGTTGTTGATGTTGGAACAGGAAAAAATGCACAAGTTAAAGGATATAGCATAGGTGGAAAAACAGGAACATCAGAAGATGGGGTAAACACAAACAAGTATGTAACTTCATTTGTAGGAGTGGCACCAATAGAAGATCCACAAATTGTTTTATTAGTAACCTTGTACAATCCAACAGGAGAAGGAGGACACCAAGGAGGTGGTGTTGCAGCTCCGATAGGAGGTCAGTTGTTTTCAGAAATTTTACCATATATAGATGCTAAGAAAAATGAAGCTGCAGAATCAGAAAAAATTGTTGAAGTTCCTAATATAGAAGGAATAACAATCGAAGAGGCAAGAAAAATTTTAAAAGATAGCGGATTAGACATAAATATTGAAAAAGATGAAAGTTTAAATGAAAAGGAGACGATTATAAAAGAACAATTGCCTAAAAAAGGAATAAAATTAAAAGCAGGGAGTAAAGTTATAATAAGTTATTAAAATGATAAAACAAGATAAATATAATATATTGAATCAAGTAAATTCCACATTATATAAATTGTTCATTTAAAGTAATTAAGAAAATGATAAATAATACATTAAGTGAAAAGTTAGATGTAATTTTGTAAATTAAATGCAATTTGTACGATTAAATATAGTTTTAAAGGAATATATGGTAAATAACAGTCAAAAAAACTCCAAAAAAGGTATACAAAACTTTAATTTAGTTATATAATGTAAACGATTAAAATCGGAGCATTGTATAATAGAAAGGATTTTACTATGAAACTAAAAGAAATTTTAGTAGGGCTTGATAAAATAAGAGCCAAAGGAGAGCTAGATGTAGAAGTTTCAAACATATCGAGTAATTCAAAAGAAGTAAAAAAAGGAGATATGTTTGTTGTAATTAATGGTTTTGAGTCAAATGGAGCCGAATATATAGAAGAGGCAATACAAAATGGAGCAGAAGTAATAATGGCTCAGAACGACATAGACAAAGGTACTATTTTAAAAATTCCAGATGGAATTACAATAGTTTTAGTAGAAAATGTAAGGCATGCTTTGGCAATATCTGCATGCAATTTCTATAAAAATCCATCTAGAAAATTTAAATTAATAGGTGTTACAGGCACAAAAGGAAAAACAACAACAACCTTTATGATAAAAGATATTTTAGAAAAACAGGGATTTAAAGTTGGGTTAGTAGGTACGATTTGTACTTATATAAATGGAAAAAATTTAGGTGATAATGATAGAACTACTCCAGAAAGTTTAGAACTACAAAAGCTGTTTAGTATGATGGTAGAGGAAAAAACAGAAGTTGTTGTTATGGAAGTATCATCTCAAAGTTTAAAGTTATCAAGAGTTGATGGATGTGATTTCGACATAGGAATATTTACAAATTTCTCAGAAGACCATATAAGTGAGAAAGAACATCCAAATATGGAAGATTACTTTAATTCAAAAATACAATTGTTTAAAATGTGCAAAAGTGGATTTATTAATGTAGATAACATATATACATCACAAATATTAAAAATTGTTCAAGATTGTGATATTAAGACTTATGGAATAGACAATCCAGCAAATTTACTTGCAAAAGATATTACAGTTACAAATACAACCGCAGATTTTAAAGTAAAAATTGGTGATAGAAATGAAAGAATAAAAGTTGGAATCCCTGGAAGATTTAGTGTGTATAATGCACTAGCTGCAATAAGTGTCGCAAATAAATTTGGTTGTAATGCAGAAGTAATAAAAGAAGCTTTACTAAATGTAAGGGTTCCAGGAAGATGTGAATTAGTAGATAACTCAAAAGAACTAAAAATTATGTTAGACTATGCACATTCTCCAGAAAGTTTAGAAAATATTTTACAATCTGCAAAAGAATATACATTAGGAAAAGTAATTTGTGTATTTGGTTGTGGAGGAGATAGAGATTCAAGAAAAAGACCAATTATGGGAGAAATTGCTGGAAAACTTGCAGACTATACAATTATAACATCAGATAATCCAAGGACAGAAGAGCCTGAAGAAATAGTAAAAGAAATAGAAAAAGGAATAAAGAAAACAAAAGGAAAATATGAATGTATTGTAGATAGAAAAGAAGCTATTGCTACTGCTATAAAAATAGAAAAGAAAAATGACATCATAATTATAGCAGGAAAAGGTCATGAACTTACACAAGAAATTAATCATAAAAAATATCCTTTTGACGAAAGATTAATTGTAAGAGAAATTATAGAAAATAAAAACTAATAATCCATGTAAATCATTTAACTACTAAGGAGGAATTATGGAATTTCAAACAAAGATAATATTGCTATCATTTGCTATTACAATAGTTTTAGCATTTATAATAATCCCAATTCTAAAAAAATTAAAAATAGGTCAAATAGAAAGAGTTGAAGGACCACAATCACATTTAAAAAAGCAAGGAACACCAACAATGGGCGGAATTATAATGATTATTGTAATTATATTAGTTGGTGCAGTTATGTTTATAGATTATTTTAGATCTACAGATACAGGTGAAAAACAAGTGGCACAAAATTTATTACCAATTATAGCTGTTACTGTTGGCTTTGGAATAATTGGTTTAATAGACGATTTAAAGAAATTAATAGGGAAAAATACAGAAGGTTTAAAACCTGCTTATAAAATGATAGGGCTTTTAATAGTTTCTGTTGGATTTTCATTATATTTAACGGAAATAATGCATTTCGAACCACAAATTTATATCCCATTTGCAGATATTTATTTCACATTTCCGGTATGGTTGTATGTACCTTTTGTGGTATTGGTATTTTTATCTTCAACAAATGCAATAAATTTAACCGATGGAATAGATGGACTTTCTACAAGTGTTACAACAATAATCTTAACTTGCTTAACTATAATTAGTGTTATTTTTGGAGTAAAAGAAGTTACAGTATTTGGTTCTATATTAATAGGTACATGTTTAGGGTTTTTATTATTTAACTTGTATCCTGCAAAAGTTATGATGGGAGATACAGGTTCGCTTTTACTAGGTGGTGCTATAGCAGGAATTGCAATATATTTAAAAATGCCATTGCTTTTATTAATTATAGCATTAGTTCCAATTTTAGAGACATTATCTGTAATAATTCAGGTAACATATTTTAAAAAAACAGGAAATAGGATATTTAAGATGGCACCATTACATCACCATTTTGAATTATCTGGATGGAAAGAAAACAAGATTGTTTCAGTATTTAGCTTAGTAACTTTAATATGTTGTGCTTTAGGGCTAATAATTATATAAAATTTAGGTGGAGGATAAATGAAACAAAGGGTTAGTAAAACAAATAATTTTATAAATAATAAGTTTGACTTCATACTTTTTACAGTTGTAATTGTCTTATTAGCTACAGGTATTGTAATGGTACTTTCTGCAAGTGCTCCAACATCTCTAGCCGAAAATGGTAAAAGTTATACATATGCAGTAAGACAATTAGGATTTGCTGTACTTGGTGTAACAGCAATGATTATTATTTCAAAAATAGATTATCATATATATAAAAAATTTTATTGGCCAGCATATATAGTTTCTGTTGTAATATTACTTTTAGTACTTGTTCCAGGATTAGGTTCTGGGGCAAATGGTGCTACAAGATGGATAAAATGGCCAATACAGTTTCAACCATCAGAAGTTACAAAAGTTTTACTAATTATATTTTATGCAGGTTATTTGGCAGATCATAAGTCAGAAGTAACAGATTTCTGGAAAGGCTTTGTAAAACCATTATTATTTTTGCTTCCACCATTTGCAATATTATTTTTTGTACAAAACCATTTAAGTGTTTGTATTGTTATAGCAGCAATTGTTGGAGTAATGATGATTGCTGCTGGAATAAGAATGCTTTTTGTATGGGGAACATGTGGAGCTGGAGCACTAGGAATAGCAGGCTTACTATTTATAATGCAAGCAAAAGATTCAGGTGGATTTAGATTAAGTAGAATATTATCATTTTTAGATCCTTGGTCAGACCCAACAGGAGATGGATGGCAAGTAATACAGAGTTTTTATGCAATAGGTTCAGGAGGCTTTTTTGGAGTAGGACTTCGGTGAAAGTAAGCAAAAGTTTTTATACATATCAGAACCACAAAATGACTTTATATTTTCAATTGTGGCAGAAGAACTTGGTTTTATTGGATGTTTTGCAATTATAGCATTGTTTGCAGTTTTGATTTGGAGAGGAATACTAACTGCAATGCGTGCTCCAGACAATTTTGGAAGTTTATTAGCAGTAGGGATAACTACTTTAATAGGAATACAAGTAATTATAAATATTGCAGTTGTAACAGGTTTAATTCCTGTTACAGGTATGGCATTACCATTCTTTAGTGCAGGAGGAACTTCACTCCTAATACTACTTGCAAGTATGGGAATTTTATTAAATATATCAAGAGGCTGTAAAAAAGTTTAAAATTAATTAAAAGACGGGTTTTAATGTGCCCGTCTTAAAAAAACACAATACTATAAAATTATACTATAGAGAGGATGATAAAAATGAAAGCAATTATAGCAGCAGCAGGAACAGGAGGACATATAAATCCAGCATTAGCAATAGCAAATAAAATAAAACAAGAAGAGCCTAATTCGGAAATTATATTTGTGGGAACAGATAGAGGCTTAGAAAACGACTTAATTCCAAGAGCAGGATATGACCTTAAAAGAATTGAGGCATATGGTTTTAACAGAAAAATATCTCTAGATAATGTAAAAAAAATGTATAAAACTTTTAAATCTATTGGTCAGGCAAAAAAAATAATACAAGATTTTAAGCCAGATATTATGATTGGTACAGGAGGATATATTTGTCTTCCAGTGGCTCTTGCAGCAAGTAAATTAAATGTACCAATTGTATTACATGAAAGTAATGCATTTCCGGGTGTTGCAATAAAGATGCTATCAAAAAAAGCCAGTGCAATATTAGTGGGATTTGAAGATGCCAAAAAAAGAATAAAAAATGCAGAAAATGTTGTAGTTGTGGGAAATCCAAGCAAAGTAAAAGAAATATCTTTTACAAATAGTCAAAAAGAAAAAATATTAAAAGAAATCGGATTAACAGACATAGAAAAGCCAATAGTACTTGTATTTGGAGGAAGTCAAGGGGCTCAAAAAATAAACGAAAGTTTTATAAATATAATAAGTAAAAAAGTAAATGAGAAATATCAAATTATTTGGGCAACAGGGCCAAATCAATATGAAATAATAAAAACAAAGTTACAAAACTTAAATATTAATATAGATAATATTCCTAATGTAAAAATTTTACCATATATATATAATATGGAAGAAGTAATGAATTGTGTGGATTTAGTAGTAAGTAGAAGTGGCGCAATGACTATAACAGAAATTTCTATAGTAGGAAAACCAAGTATATTTATACCATTTCCATATGCAACGGAAAATCATCAAGAATATAATGCAAAAGTACTAGAAAAAGTTGGAGCAGCAAAAATAATTTTGGACGCAGATTTAGATTTTAATATACTAAATTCGACAATTAATGAAATAATTAGCGATAAAGAAAAAATGTGTCGAATGAGTGAAAACGCTCACGCGGTAGAAATCAAGAATGTAGAAGATAAAATATATGTTGAATTACGTCGAATAATGGAGATGGAAAAGCATTGAAAAGTTTAAGATTATAAGATATAGTTGAAACATCGCGTTCGAATTCGCGCAGTTTAGGGGAAGGAGGAGACTGTATTGCATAATCTTAGAACATTTTTCGGCAAAACTACCATAAACAACGAAGACGCAGAACAAGCTAATTTCGACAGAATGTATTTAGAATACTATAAAAATGTCAACGAAAGAGAAATTAAAAAAGATGAAAAGCCATATGGAGTAACAATAATAAAGAAAACGCAGATAGGAAAAATACTAGAGATAGAAGAAAAAGAAGTAAAGAATATTTTAAACAGAGAAAATGATGTAGATAATATTTTAAAATTACTTGTAGAATATAAAGTAACACCAATTGGTTTGGATGACGTTTTACAAGACTTGGTTAGTTGTTAAAAAGAAGATTAGTAATCTAAAGTAAAATAATGTATAAAAGTTATATTTTATTTACTTTAAATTTCTAATCTTTTTAATTTGATAATTTGGTCTAAATATTAATTAAATATATAAGTAATAAAGATTAAAATGTTTTGAAATACTTATTATTTAATATGAGTTTTATAAGTGAAATTTTTATACAAAATTATAAAGTGATAATTAATATATTGCAAAAAACGTCGAATTTATGGTCATATTTTTTTAAGTATGACTTGCAAAATTATAAGATTTAAGCTATTATAATCTTTAGATTTAAAAAAGGAGTTAGAATATGCCAGATAAATTAATAATTGTTGAGTCACCTGCAAAAGCTAATACAATTAAAAAATTTTTAGGTGGAAATTATAAAGTAATGGCCTCTATGGGACATATAAGAGATTTGCCAAAGTCTAAATTAGGGGTAGATATAGAACATGATTTTGAACCAGAGTATATAAATATTAGAGGAAAGGGAGATTTAATTAAGTCCCTAAAAAAAGAGGCTAAGAGTGCTAAAAAAGTATATTTAGCAACTGACCCTGACCGTGAAGGAGAAGCGATTGCATGGCATCTATCACATATATTAGAAATACCAGAAGATTCAGTATGTCGTGTTACATTTAATGAAATTACAAAAGAGACTGTTCAAAAATCTATTAAAGAGCCTAGAATGATAGATATGAATTTAACAGATGCACAACAAGCAAGAAGAGTATTAGACAGAATAGTTGGTTATAAAATTAGCCCTATTTTATGGAAAAAAGTAAAAAGAGGATTGTCAGCAGGACGTGTTCAGTCTGTAGCAGTTAAGCTAATTGTAGATAGAGAAGAAGAAATAGAAAAGTTTATTCCACAAGAATATTGGAATATCTATGCTATTTTAGTAGAGCCAAATTCAAATAAGAAATTTGAAGCAAAATTTTATGGAAAAGATGGAAAAAAATTAGAAATAAATAATAAAGAGCAGGTAGACGAAATATTAAAACATATAGAAAATGGTAAATATATTGTATATGATGTAAAAAAAGGAGAAAAGAAAAGAACTCCAGCACCGCCATTTACAACAAGTACAATGCAGCAAGAAGCTTCTAGAAAAATAGGATTTACACTTAAGAAAACTATGTCTGTAGCACAAGGATTATATGAAGGTGTAAAGGTAGCAGAAAGAGGGACAGTTGGACTAATTACATATATGAGAACAGATTCTACAAGAATTTCAGAGGAAGCAAGAAATGCTGCAAAATTACATATAGAATCAACATATGGAAAGCAATATTATGAAAATAGATATTATAAAGCTAAGCAAAATTCACAAGATGCACATGAGGCAATCAGACCAACTTATATAGATCTAACACCGGAAAAATTAAAAGATGACCTAACACCAGACCAATTTAAGTTATACAGACTAATATATAATAGGTTTATAGCAAGTCAAATGTCAGCAGCAATTTATAATACTGTTTCTGCAACAGTAAATGTAAATTCATATAATTTCAAGGCAAATGGACAAACTTTAAAGTTTAAAGGCTTTATGACTTTATATGTAGAATCATTAGATAATGAGCAAGAAGAATCAGATGAAAATATTCCAGAATTAATTATTGGTCAAGAAGTAATAAAAGAAAAATTAGACCCAAAACAAAGCTTTACAGAGCCACCTCCAAGATATACTGAGGCAAGTTTGGTAAAAGCTTTAGAAGAAAAAGGGATAGGAAGACCAAGTACATATTCGCCTACAATTACTACTATTTTAGAAAGACATTATATACAAAAAGAGCAAAAACAATTGGTGCCAACAGAACTTGGAAAAGTAGTAAATACAATACTTACAGAAAATTTTACAGATATTATAAATGTAGAATTTACTGCTAAAATAGAAGAAAATTTTGACGAAGTTGCAGAAGGAAAAGAGCCTTGGAAAAATGTAATAAGAGAATTTTATGGACCATTTGAAAAAGAAGTTGAAAAAGTAGATAAAGAGTTAGAGCATGTTAAATTAGAAGATGAAGTAACAGATATTCCATGTGATAAATGTGGCAAAATGATGGTAATAAAATATGGAAGATATGGAAAATTTTTGGCATGTCCAGGTTATCCAGAATGTAAAAATGCAAAACCTTTAGTAGAAAATATAGATGTTCCATGCCCAGTATGTGGAGCAAAAGTACAAGTTAGAAAAACCAAAAGAGGAAAGAATTATTATATTTGTGAGAATAACCCTAAAATGTGCAATTATATATCTTGGAATAAACCAAAAGTAGGAGAAAAGTGGTCTCCAGAGATAGAAAAAGAGACTAATAAAACAAAAAGAACTACAAGAAAAACTAAAAAAACAAAAACAAGTAAAAAAGAAAAGAGTAGTAAAGCAACCAAAAGTAGTAAAAATACAAAAAAATAAGAATCTTTTAAAATATTAAATAAGAAGTAATGTATAATACATAATGAGTAAATTATTAGGGGTAGTGTCATGATTTTAAATAGTAATAGGATAGATGATGAAGAAAACAAAAAGGTATTTAAACAATTAGTAAATACCTTTTTAACTGCAGAAAAAAAGCAAATACAAAATTTAAAAGGACTAAACAATAATATAAAAATAGAGCCAACAATTTTTTACGACAAATTCCATGAAGCATTGAAAATAGAATTTAAAATTGGAAATTTACAAATGTATAAACTAAAAAATTTAGTTGAGTTTTGTGACAGAATGATGGAAGAAGAAGTTTATAAATATGGTTCAAAATTAGAATTTAAACATACAAAAGAAGCCTTCGAGAGTAGCAGCTATAAGTTATTAGATTTTATACTAAAATATGCAGAAATTATAAAATATACAAATGAAGCAAATAATTTATATACAGGTTATGGCAAAAAGCTAAATGAGGCAAATATTACAATATCTAAAACTGCACTAGATGAGCTATTTGAAATTTTAAATGAAGAAAATGTTAAATTTGTTAATGGCCAGATAGAAGAAAATATTAGATTCTTAACAGAAGAGCCTAATATAAAGCTAGAGTTAATAAAAAATAAAAATAATATTTACTCAATTAAGCCTAATATAGATATATATTCATATGATATTATTCACGGAAAAGATTATATTTATATATTATTAAAAGATGTTCTATATAGGTGTGATAAATCATTTGAAGATATTGTGTTAAAGACACTAGACATATATAAACGAAATTATACAAATGAAATATATTTAAAAACAGAAGAGGAACTAAGGGATTTTTTTAGTATTGTTAATCCAAAATTAAAGAAATATATTAACTTTAATGATACATTAAAACAAGAATTAGAAAAATATATTCCAAAAGAGCTTGGTGTAAAAGTTTATTTAGATTATGACAATCAAAATAGAATTGTTGCAGATATAAAATTTTGCTATGGAAAAGAAGAATTTAACCCTCTTTTAAGTCAAGATATAAAAGAAGTAAGAAATATGGTAGAAGAGGATGACGCTTTAGAAATTTTACGTAATAGTGGATTTATGCTAGATATAAAAAACAGCAGATTGATTTTAGTAGATGAGGAAAAAATTTATGATTTTTTAACTAAAGACATTGAATTATATATGAAAAAGTTTGAAGTTCTTGCAACAGATAATTTTAAAAATAGAGAAATAAAGCCATTTAAAATAAATTCAATTGGAGTAAGGCTAGAAAGCAATTTACTAAATATCAATATAGAGGATATTGGTCTAGATTTAAGTGAAATTAGCCAAATTTTAGAAAGATATAAGCTAAAGAAAAAATATTATAGATTAAAAGATGGAAATTACATTAACTTAACAGATAATAACGATATAGAATTATTGTCTAACATGATAGATGGAATGGATATAAAATATAATGAAATTAGAGATGGAATGATTACAGTTCCATTGTATAGGGGAATTTATTTAGAAAAGATATTAAAGAAATTAAAAAATGCAAATATTATAAAAGATGAAAATTATAAAAAGGTTGTTAATGATTTAGAAGTTAAAGAAAATGATTATGAAGATGTAAATATAAAAGGATTAAATGCAGATTTAAGGGTTTACCAAAAATTAGGATATAGATGGTTAAGAAATTTAGATTATTACCACTTAGGAGGAATTTTAGCAGATGATATGGGGCTTGGAAAGACTGTTCAGATATTGGCTTTAATATTATCATATATAAACGAAAAGGGAAAAGATGCAAAACCTTCTATAGTTATTTGCCCAAGTTCACTTTCTCTTAATTGGCTTAATGAGGTTAAAAAATTTGCACCAAGTTTAAAATGCATTGCAATAGGTGGAAATGCAATGCAAAGAGAAAAACAAATAAATAAAATATCAACATGTAATATTGTAATAACATCATATGAACTATTAAAAAGGGATATTGAATTATATAAAGAAAAGAATTACGAATTTAAGTATGCAATTGCAGATGAGGCGCAATATATAAAAAATAATAATACTCAAAATGCAAAGGCTATAAAAGTAGTTAATGCAGAGACAAGATATGCGTTAACAGGAACACCTATAGAAAATTCATTATCAGAATTATGGTCAATTTTTGACTATATAATGCCTGGATATTTATTTGGACATAAAAAATTTAAAGAAGAATATGAAACACCAATTGTAAAAGATGAAGATGAAAAAACAATGGAAAAGTTAAAACAACTAATAGAACCATTTGTATTAAGAAGGGTAAAGAAAGAAGTTTTAACAGAGCTTCCAGATAAAACTGTTACTGTACTTTACAATGAGATGGGAGAAGAACAAAAAGAACTATATAAGTCTTATTTAGCAATAGCTAAAAAAGAAGTAAAACAAGAAATATCAGAAAATGGATTTGAAAAAAGCCAAATAAAAATATTATCACTTTTAATGAGACTAAGACAAATTTGCTGCCATCCATCACTATTTTTAGCTAATTACAAAGGAGAAAGCAGTAAATTAAATCAATGTATAGAAGTGCTAAAAGATGCAATATCATCTGGACATAAAATATTATTATTTTCAGGATATACTTCTATGTTTGATATAATGGAAAAAGAATTAAAGAAAAGTAATATAGACTATTTTAAGTTAACAGGACAGACAAAAGTTTCTGACAGAGTTAGTCTAGTAGATGAATTTAATACAAATCCAGATATAAAGGTATTTTTAATTTCTCTAAAAGCTGGTGGAACAGGACTTAACTTAACAGGTGCAGATATGGTAATACATTATGATCCATGGTGGAATATATCTGCAGAAAATCAAGCTACAGATAGAACATACAGAATAGGGCAAAAAAATAATGTACATGTATATAAAATGATAACAAAGAATTCTATAGAAGAGAAAATATATGAGTTACAAAAGCGTAAAGAAAAATTGGTAGACAATATGCTATCAACAAAGACTACATTTATAAATAAACTTTCAGAAGCGGATATTATGAAATTGTTTGATTAATAAGATTGTTGGAAATTTTAACAATAATATAAAAGCTAATAAATAAAATTGATAAAAAGAGGAAGATATGAGAGATTATATAACAATAATTGGTGGAGGGTTAGCAGGATCAGAAGCTGCATATCAAATAGCAAAAAAAGGAATAAAAGTAAAATTGTACGAAATGAAGCCAGATAGATTTTCACCTGCACATAGCAATAAAAACTTAGCAGAGATAGTTTGCAGTAATTCTTTTAAGTCAAATTTACATACAAATGCTTGCGGACTTTTAAAAGAAGAACTTAGAATATTGGATTCACTTTTAATAAAAATAGCAGATGAAACGGCAGTTCCAGCAGGACAAGCCTTAGCTGTAGATAGAGAAAAGTTTGCAGAAGAAGTAACAAAAAGAATAGAAAATATGAATAATATTGAAATAATAAGACAAGAAGTTGGGAATAGTTTTGTAGATAATACAGATGATATTATTATAAGTGAAAATTTAACAAGTGAATTAAAACAGATGGCAAAAGATGGAATAGTAATTATTGCTACAGGACCACTTACATCCGATAAATTGTTTAAAGAAATATTAGAAATGACAGGAAATGATAATTTATATTTTTATGACGCAGCAGCACCTATAATAGATAAAAGTTCAATAAATATGAATATTGCATTTAATGGAAATAGATATGAGCAAGAAAGAGAAAAAGACGAAGATATAGATGTTTGGAAAAATAGAATAGAAAATCAAGATAGAAGTTATATAAATTTGCCTATGAACAAAGAAGAATATGAGAATTTTTGGAATGAACTTGTTAATGCAGAAATTGTAGAATTACACAATTTTGAAAAACGAGAAATATTTGAAGGATGTATGCCAATAGAAATAATGGCTAAAAGAGGAATGGATACATTACGTTTTGGACCATTAAAACCAGTTGGTTTTACAGACTTGAGAACAGGAAGAAGACCATATGCAGTTGTACAACTAAGACAAGATAATTCACAAGGGAATTTATATAATATGGTAGGATTTCAAACAAATTTAAAATATGGAGAACAAAAAAGAGTATTTAGGTTAATACCAGGGCTAGAAAATGCAGAATTTGAAAAATATGGTGTTATGCATAGAAATACATTTATAAATTCACCAGAATTGCTAGATAAAAGTTATAACTTAAAGAAAAATAATAATATATATTTTGCAGGACAAATTACAGGAGTAGAAGGATATGTAGAATCTATTGCATCAGGATTAGTTGCAGGAATTAATGCAGTTAACAGATATAGAATGCTAATAAAAGATAATGAGATAAAAAGTAATAAAATTGACAATGGAAGTGAAAATAATATTAATTACAATATAATTAATGAAAAGGCAAAATACACGAAATTAGAAACTGAAGAAAATTTTAAAATTATATTTCCAGAAGATACAATGATAGGAGCACTAGCAAAATATATATCTACTTCAAATAATAATTTTCAACCTATGAATGCCAATTTTGGAATTTTACCAGAACTTCCAGAAAAGATAAAAGACAAGAAAGCAAAATATGCAAAATTGGCAGATAAAGCAATAGAAAGTTTAAAAACTACAATAAAATGTTACAATAATATAACAAAATAATGATATTTTGTTTACATTTTAATAACTTTACATAAAATAGTTGAAAAAATAATGCAGTTATGGTAAAATATAACATAGTGATATTATTTTTTTTATAAAGGAGATAAAAAAATATGGGAAAACGTAAGAACGATAAATTAGAAACAATGTACCAAAATATTGATTTAAAATTTAAAGATGCTTCAGAAGAAGAAATTAGAGAAGAAATTGCTAGAGGAAATTTACAAATAGAAGAAAATAATAACGAGATTGAAAAACTAAAAGAAACAATAAAAACAAAACAACAATTAATAGAAGCATTGGAAGGAAAAGATGAGAGCGAAACATCTCCTAGAATCCAAAAAGCTATAGAAGATGCAAGCAAAGAATTAGAAGAAGCACAAAATAAATTAAAAGATTATGAACTTAAAATTTTAGAAATAAAAAATGGAGAAACTAATTTAATATCATATAGTAAAAATAAAAATCAAATAAAACAAATAAGAACTTTTAAAGAAAGTATTGCTAAAAAATTACCAGTAGAAATTGCAAAAAGAGATGATAGTAAAGCTAAAATGGAAGCAGCAGAAGAATCTTTAAGAGATGCTAATGCAAAGTTAGCAAATGAAAAGCTTACTATGGAAATGGATCAATATGAATATAATGCTTTATTGGAACAAAAAGCTCAAGCTGAAAAAGATGTAAAAGAGCAAACAGAGATTTATAAAAAAGCAAAAGACAGAATTTTAGAATTACAGACAAAAATAGGAAAATGTGATTTAGCTTGGAAAACGTTATTTACAGGAAAATCATGGGATGAAATACAAAGAAGAGCTTTAGATCCTAATACTAAGTTCACTAGACATATAGATGAAGATACAAAACTAAATAGGAAAAGTGGTATAAAAGAAGATAAACTAATAAATAACATAGCTAAAACTGTCGATGAAGTTAGAAATGAACAAGAAGACCAGATAACAAATGATGAAAATGCAGACTTACCAGTACCTACATCAAAACATCCAAGATGGGAAAAATTTAAAAATTTCTTTAAAAATGCAGGTCGTAAGTTAAAAGAATTATTTGTTGGTGAAGAACCAGAACAAGAAGAAGTAGATATCTCTGAAATGAAAAATATACCACAAGAAAAGAGAGATCAATTCTTAGAAGAATTAAGAAGACATGTTGATAAAGAATATGGAAAAGAAATTAGAGATCAAAAAGAAGCTATGTACACAGAACAACATAAAGCTAAAGCAAAAGAAAGCGAACCACAAGAAAAAGATGAAAGATAAAAATATAAAATAAAAGTTAATAAAATAACAAATATTGATGCCTAAATATTAATAAAAAAGCTAAAATTTCTTGACTTAAAGGCATAAAAATGATAAAATATAACCGTTAGTTTAAAATATGCAAATAGTATATTTCTAACGGTTTTATTATTTTTTAGAAAAGAGGTGAAATTCAAGTGCCAACAATTAATCAATTAGTAAGAAAAGGTAGAAAAAGCAGTAAAGCTAAATCTACAGCTCCAGCATTACAACATGGTTATAACTCAAAAAATAAAAGAGTAACAAACCAAAGATCTCCACAAAAAAGAGGAGTATGTACTGTTGTAAAAACTGTTACACCTAAGAAACCAAACTCAGCTTTAAGAAAAGTTGCCAGAGTTAGACTTTCTAATGGATATGAAGTAACTTCATATATTCCAGGTATAGGACATAACTTACAAGAGCACAGTGTTGTTTTAATAAGAGGAGGAAGAGTAAAAGACCTTCCAGGTGTTAGATACCATATAATTAGAGGAACATTAGATACAGCAGGTGTTAAAGACAGAATGCAAGCTCGTTCTAAATATGGAGCTAAAAAGCCAAAAAAATAATAAATATTAAAAACAATATTAAAACTAGTGCTTGTAATTCTTACTAAATTTAATGCGCTTGAATTTAGAATAGATTATATGCACTATGCGGAAAAATGAAAAGAATTTTTCAGAGTACCAAAAACAGGAATTAAGCATTATAAAATTAATTTGTAAATTTATTAATGTGAGTACTGATAAAATAAAAAGGAGGGAAGAATAGTGCCAAGAAAAGGATATATAGCAAAAAGAGAAGTTTTACCAGATCCAATATACAATAGCAAAGTTGTTACAAAATTAATAAACAATGTTATGTTAGATGGTAAAAAGACAGTTGCTCAATCAATAGTTTATGATGCATTTGACATTATAAAAGAAAAAGAGCAAAAAGATCCATTAGAAGTTTTTGAGGCAGCACTTGAAAATATTATGCCTGTTCTAGAAGTAAAAGCTAGAAGAGTAGGTGGAGCAACATACCAAGTTCCATTAGAAATTAGACCAGAGAGAAGACAAACTTTAGGTTTAAGATGGTTAGTTAAATATGCTAGAACAAGACATGAAAAAACAATGGCTCAAAAATTAGCTAATGAAATTATAGATGCTGTAGCTGGAAACGGTGGAGCATTTAAGAAAAAAGAAGATATGCATAAAATGGCAGAAGCTAATAAAGCATTTGCTCACTATAAATTCTAAAATTTTAAAAGCATATTGTTAATAATTTATGAAAGAATAATAAGGAGGATAAAAAAGTGGCTGGAAGAGAATTTCCTTTAGAAAAAACAAGAAATATAGGAATAATGGCCCATATAGATGCAGGAAAGACAACTACAACTGAGAGAATCTTATTTTATACAGGTAAAACTCATAAAATAGGAGAAGTTCACGAGGGAGAAGCTACTATGGACTGGATGGTTCAAGAGCAAGAAAGAGGTATAACAATTACTTCTGCTGCTACAACCTGCCAATGGCTAGGACATAGAATAAATATTATAGATACTCCTGGACACGTTGACTTTACTGTAGAGGTTGAAAGATCTTTAAGAGTACTTGATGGTGCTGTTTGTGTATTTTCTGCTAAAGATGGTGTACAACCACAATCTGAGACAGTTTGGAGACAAGCAGATAAATATCAAGTTCCAAGAATGGCATATGTAAATAAAATGGATATTACAGGTGCTAACTTCTTAAATGCTGTAGAGCAAATGAAAAGAAGATTAAACACAAATGCTATTCCAATTCAACTTCCTATAGGAGCTGAAGACGTATTTAAAGGTATAGTAGATTTAATAAAAATGAGAGCTTTTATCCATAAAGACGATTTAGGAAAAGAAATTGAAGAATGTGATATTCCAGAAGAATTAAAAGCTCAAGCTGAAGAATACAGAACAAAAATGATAGAAGCTGCTGCTGAACAAGATGATGAGTTAATGATGAAATATCTTGACGAAGGAGATCTTACAGAAGCAGAAATTAAGAAGGGACTAAGAAAAGGAACTTTAGCAAATAAATTAGTTCCTGTTGTATGTGGGTCTTCTTATAAAAATAAAGGTGTACAAGAACTATTAAATGCAATAGTTGACTATATGCCATCACCTTTAGATATACCACATATTAAAGGTGTAGATCCAGAAGGTAACGAAGTAGAAAGAAAAACTGACGACAAAGAGCCTTTTGCAGCATTAGCATTTAAAATTGCTACAGACCCATTCGTTGGAAAACTTTGCTTCTTCAGAGTATATTCTGGTACATTAGATGCTGGTTCAACAGTATTAAATGCAAATAAAGATAAAAAAGATAGAATAGGTAGAATTTTATTAATGCATGCAAATCACAGACAAGATATTGAAAAAGTATATGCTGGAGATATTGCTGCAGCAGTTGGATTAAAAGAGGTATCTACAGGAGATACACTTTGTGATCCTGCACACCCAGTTGTATTAGAATCAATGGAATTCCCAGAGCCTGTTATTGATATAGCTATTGAGCCAAAAGATAAAGCTAATAGCGAGAAAATGGGTATAGCTCTTGCAAAACTTGCAGAAGAAGACCCAACATTCAAAACATGGACAGACCATGAAACAGGACAAACAATTATAGCTGGTATGGGTGAGTTACACCTAGACATAATTGTTGACAGATTAAAGAGAGAATTTAAAGTTGAATGTACAGTTGGTAAACCACAAGTTTCTTATAAAGAAACAATTAGAAATAAGGTTAAAGTCCAAGGTAAATTCATTCGTCAATCTGGTGGACGTGGACAATATGGTGATGTTTGGTTAGAAATGGAACCATTAGAGCCAGGTAAAGGTATAGAATTTGAGAGCAAAATAGTTGGTGGTGTTGTTCCAAAAGAATATATTAAACCAATTGAAGAAGGAGTTAGAGAAGCAGCTGAAAGTGGTATACTTGCTGGATACCCAGTAATAGATTTCAAAGCAACTTTAGTAGATGGATCTTACCACGAGGTAGACTCATCAGAAATGGCCTTCAAAATTGCTGCATCTATGGCATTTAAAGAAGGATGTAAACAAGCTAAATCTGTTTTACTAGAACCTATCATGAAAGTTGAAATAACAGTTCCAGAAGAATACATGGGAGATGTTATAGGAGACGTAAATGCTAGACGTGGTAGAATGGAAGGAATGGAAGCTAAAAACGGAAGCCAAGAAATAAGAGCATTTATTCCATTATCAGAAATGTTTGGATATGCTACAGACTTACGTTCAAAAACACAAGGTAGAGGAACATATGCAATGGAACCATCACATTATGAAGAAGTTCCAAAATCTGTATTAGAAGCAATTGTTTCTACAAGAGGTAAAAAATCTGAGTAATCAGTAATTTATAGATTTGAAACTAAAATATGTAAAACTATTTAAGTTGTAAAATTTGAATAGTTAAAAGATTTTGGTAAAAACTATTGCAAAATAAGTAAAAGTGTTATAAAATGCTTATACAATTTAATATTGATATTAATTTTAAAAAATAAAAAAGTTAATTTAAGGAGGAATTTTAAATGGCTAAAGCAAAATTTGAAAGAACAAAACCACACGTTAACATTGGTACAATCGGACATGTTGACCATGGTAAAACAACAACAACAGCAGCTATTACAAAATATTTAGCATTAAAAGGTCAAGCAAATTTCGAAGCATATGATCAAATCGATAGTGCTCCAGAAGAAAAAGCAAGAGGTATTACAATTAACACAGCTCACGTAGAGTATGAAACAGATAAGAGACACTATGCACACGTTGACTGCCCAGGACACGCAGACTACGTAAAGAACATGATTACAGGTGCTGCACAAATGGATGGTGCAATATTAGTTGTTTCTGCAGCTGATGGACCAATGCCTCAAACAAGAGAGCACATATTACTTGCAAGACAAGTTGGAGTTAAATATATCGTTGTTTACTTAAATAAATGCGATATGGTTGACGATCCAGAATTATTAGAATTAGTTGAAATGGAAGTTAGAGACTTATTAACAAGCTATGGTTTCCCTGGAGACGAAATTCCAGTTATAAAAGGTTCATCTTTAAAAGTACTAGAAAGTACATCTAAAGATCCTAATGATCCAGTATATGCTCCAATTAAAGAATTAATGGATGCAGTAGATAGCTATATACCAACACCAGAAAGACCAGTTGATCAACCATTCTTAATGCCAATTGAGGATGTTATGACAATTAGTGGTAGAGGTACAGTTGTTACAGGTAGAGTAGAAAGAGGAACAGTTAAACTTCAAGACGAAGTTGAAATAGTTGGTCTTTCTAAAGAATCTAAGAAAACAGTTGTTACAGGTGTTGAAATGTTTAGAAAAACATTAGACCAAGCTGAAGCTGGAGATAACATTGGTGCTCTATTAAGAGGTATCCAAAGAGATGAAATTGAAAGAGGTCAAGTATTAGCAAAACCTGGAACAATTCATCCACATACAAAATTCACAGCACAAGTATACGTTCTAACTAAAGAAGAAGGTGGACGTCATACACCATTCTTTAATGGATATAGACCACAATTCTACTTCAGAACAACAGACGTTACAGGTGTTATCGACTTAGAAGCTGGAACAGAAATGGTTATGCCAGGAGATAATGTAAACATGACAATCGAACTTATTACTCCAATCGCTATCGAAAAAGGATTAAGATTTGCTATTCGTGAAGGTGGAAGAACAGTAGGTTCAGGAGTTGTAGCTGACATAATTGCTTAATATATATTTTTAATATAGAAGTAGCAAGGATTACATTAATATGTAATACCTTGTTATTTTTTTATTATTTATCTAAAATGCTAAATAATTCATTTAATTAATGAAATTATTCAGTCAAAGAATTATAAATCAATTTAAAAACAAAACGGTAAATAAATAAAAACATCAAAATAATAATCAAATAAGAGATAAATGAAATTATCAAAACAATTATAAAATTAAAAATCAAATGAGATTATCAAAATATTTGTCAAAATAAATAAAATTGGCTAAAATAATAGATAAATTCAGAGTAATAAATTGACTTTTTTGTTGTTTAATTATATACTATTAACGTGTTTACAAAAGATAATAACAATTAAAATAAATAAGGAGCGATTTCTTTTATGAAAACACTAAAAAAAGTAATATTAATGGTAGCAATATTTTTAGCAGTATTAATAATTTCAAATGTATCAAAAGCAGCTACAGTAAAAGTTACAGGAGAGACTTTAAACGTAAGAAAAGAGGCTTCAACATCTTCAGATGTAATTGCCATGTTATCTAAGGATATAGAGTGCGAATTATTAGGAGAAGAAGGAGATTTTTATAAAATTAAATATAAAAATTATGTAGGTTATGTTAGTAAAAAATACGCAGAAGTTATAGGGAAAAATGGAGATAATACTTTAGTAGAAGGCAATACAAATGAACAAAATACTATTAACAACGAAAATGTGAGTAATAGTGAAAATATTGATAATAGTCAAAGTTCTAGTGTAGAACAGGAGAATACAACAGATAATAATCAAAATTCTTCAAATACAGTAGAGAGCAATTCTAACAATGAAAATATAAATAATGAAGCTACAGAAAGCTATACAGGAACAGAAAAGACTTTACCAAAAAACACAGATATTAGAATATTACCTTTAATATATTCAAGTGTGTTAGAAAACAGTAAACAAGATATAAGTGTTTTAGTAATTACAGAAATTAATGGTTGGTCATATATTCAAACAGATGAGATAAATGGATGGGTAAGAACTGACAGATTAAATGGAAAAAGTACAAGTAGTAAAAATGAGCAAACAGACAATAAAAAAGATGATGAAACAACCGAAAATAAAGATAACAATTCACAAACTACAACTAAAACAGGATATATAAGCGAAGAATATGTTAATGTAAGAAGTGGACCGAGCACAGAGGACAAAGTTATAAAAATACTAGTATTAAATTCTGAGGTTACAATTATTGGAGAAGAAGGAAGCTGGTATAAAGTAAAATCAGGAGAAGATCAAGGATATATTTCTAAAGAATTTGTTTCAGATAAAAAAAGAGAAACAGTTTCTAGAAGTTCTGAAGCAAGAACTACAAAGAACGAAACTTCTAATAAAAACATAGAAGATAGCAAAAAAGAAAATAGTAATAACAATAAAAATAATAATAACAATAATAAAACAAATATAAGCAATGTTTCTTCTAAAGGAGAAGATGTTGTGGCATATGCAAAGCAATATTTAGGATGTCCATATGTATATGGCGCAGCTGGAAGTAAAAGCTTTGATTGCTCAGGATTTACAATGTATGTATATAAACATTTCGGAATAAGTTTACCACATGGTGCAACTTCTCAATCTAGATATGGAACAAAAGTCAGTAAAAGTAATTTAAAAGCTGGAGACATTGTTTTTTTAACAGATTATGAAACAGGTGTGGGAATAGGACATTGTGGAATATACATAGGCAATGGAAATTTTATTCATGCTTCAACTACAGGATACAAAGTAAGAATATCTAGTCTAAACGTAGAATATGCAGGAAGATTTTATTCAGCGATTAGATTATTATAATACAAAAACAATTATTATAAAATTTAAGATTAATAAAAAATGGGGGCAGTAAGGAGGTTAATATAAAAAGACCAATTTGCATAGTCACCATTTTTTTTATATTAGAAATATTAATGGGGCTATATTTAAAAAATATAGTCTTTTCTTTGGGCACATTATATATGCATACCTTAAATAATTATTATGATGAAAAATATGAAGAGTTAGAAAGTTTAAATGGAAGTTACTGCACAGCTATAGTTGTTTCTGAAGGAGAAGAAAAGGACTATAAAGATGTTTACGAAATAGAAATTAAAGGAATTAAATTATTACTAAATCTTAAGAAATCAAAAAATAAAAGTTTACAGAATAAAGAAAATAGATATTTATCAAATAAAAATTCAAAAAATAGCAGTTTTAAATTAAAGTATGGAGATAAAATAGAATTTTATTTGGAATATGAAAAGCCATCTACAGCAAGAAACTATATGGGATTTGATTATAGCAATTACTTAAAAACAAAGAAGATTTTTGGAACTGTTAATTTGAAAGAAGAAGATGTAGAAATTATTTCTCATGATAACTCAAATATTATTTTAAGAAAGATATATGAACTTAGAAATCTTATGAAGACAAAAATAGAAAAGTTACTACCAAAGGAAACTTCTGGACTATGCCTTGGAATGCTAATTGGAGAGACAAGTGGAATAGAAGAAAACATGCAAGAAGATTTTAGAGATAGTAATTTGTCACATATATTAGCAGTTTCAGGAGCAAATGTCTCCTATATTATAGTTAGTATTACATATATTTTTAATAAAATGTGTTTAAGAAAAAGACTATCTAAAATAATTAGCATTATTTTATTAATCTTGTTTATGTTATTAACAGGTTGTACATCATCTGTGAATAGAGCATGTATTATGGCAATATTAATGTTAATTGCTGAGCTATTATATAGAAAAAGTGATGTATATAATAATTTAGCAATATCTGCATTAATATTGTTAATAATAAATCCATATAGTTTGCTAGACATAGGTTTCCAACTTTCATATATGGGGACTATAGGAATAGTTTTTTTACATGATAAAATAGGGAATTTTATAAAAATAAATAATAAAATTGTAAAATATTTTTTTGAAATGATAGCTGTCACAACTTGTGCAAATTTAGCTATAATACCAATTATGATGTTTCATTTTAATACCATTTCATTAACTTTTTATTTTTCAAATATAATTGTAGGACCTATACTAGGAATTGTGGTTATTATAGGTTTCATAATGTTTTTTATTTCACTAATATTTACACCTATTTCTAGCTTGATTGCAATTGTTTTAAATTTAATGTTAAAATTTATTATAAAAATAGCTGAAATTACAGCAAATATGCCATTTTCTAAAATAACAATTATAACTCCTAGTTTTTTCTTTATTATAGTTTGGTATCTTATAATAATTTCTATTTCATATAAACAAAAAGTAAAGATTTTTTACCATAAAAACAATAAATTAATAAAAAAAATAGTATCCTGTATTTTAATTATAGTTTTAATTGTAAATTTGATAATAAAAGTAGACAAAAAGTTAGAAATACATTTTGTAGATGTAGGGCAAGGAGATGCTTGTTTAATTATAACACCATTAAATAAGAAAATTTTAATAGATGGTGGTGGAAGCGAATTTGGAAGTTTTAATGTTGGGGAAAAAACATTATTACCATATTTATTAGATAGAAGAATAAATAAATTAGATTATATAATAATTTCTCACTTTGATAGTGACCATGTACGGTTCTATTCTATATTTGCTAAAAGAAATAAAAGTAAAAAATATAATAATAGGGAAACAGTTTGATAGTTCAAAAAATTATGAAGAATTTTTAAAATTGATAAAGAAGAATAAAATTAATTTATATGCAGTAGAAATAGGAAGAAAAATAAAAATTGAAGAAGGTTTATATTTTAATGTATTGTGGCCAGATTCAAAAAATATAATTAGTGAAAATGGTATTAATAATAATTCATTAGTTTTTAAAATGGAATATAATAAATTCTCAATTTTATTTACAGGGGATATAGAAAAAGTTGCAGAAGAAGCAATTTTAAAGAAGTATAAAGAAGCAAATGTTTTAAAGTCAACTATTTTAAAAGTTGCACATCATGGTTCAAAGTCTTCTTCAATAGAAGAATTTTTAGAAAAAGTAAAACCTAAAATTGCATTAATTGGAGTTGGAGAGAAAAATACATTTGGACATCCAAATGTAGGTGTTTTAAAAAGACTAAGGAAAAATAATAGTAAAATTTATAGAACAGACTTAGATGGAGAAATAACCATAATAACAAATGGAAATACTATTACAATAGATAGATTTATAAAATAAATATTAATTAAGAAAAATGATTAATATCGTTTTATTATACAATTTATTCATTAATATTTTAAAATAAAGTAATGTATTTAATTAATGTATAAATTTTACAAAAATAACGCATAATAACAATAAATAATAGTAATTAGAACGGAGGAATTTTACTATGAAAAAGTGGATAATAATTACTTTATGTGTGTTATTTTTGTTAGGAATAGGAATAGTTTTTGCAATAATTCAAAGTAATAATGAAATAAAAGGAACAGAAATGAAAGAAGAAACAGAATTAGCTAGTAATGAAATTAATACAACAAATACTATAGAAACTTTAGCAAGAGAAACAAAGATATCTCCCAATGCAAAAATAATTAAAAAGGAATATTATAAAAAATGTGACCATTTAAAAAGAGATATAGAAGATGTACAAAAGCAACTTATTAACAAAAGTGAAGAAGATGTGGAAAGATTGTATTCAGATTGGAAAATAGAAGGTTATTCTCCAAATGAAATTGTTATTTATAAAGAATATGATGGAATTTGTGGAGATCACTATATAGTAAAAGAACATAATGGAGTAATTGGAATATATAAGTTAGATTCAGTTGGAAACGAAATATTTGTAGAAGATACAGAATTACAAATTCAATATTTGCCAGAAATAGATATAATAAAATTAAAAGAAGGGATAACTGCTTTAGGACAAGCTGAACTAAATAGTGTTTTGGAAGATTTTGAATAATATTATTTACAATTTATTTGCACTATGAATTTTATTTATTATAATTTTATTATTATGGTGAAATTAATATAATGTGTAAAAATAAATTATAAAAGACAAATAAATCCAACTTTATAAAAGTTGGATTTATTTATAATTTAACTAACTATTTATTTATAATTTAACTAACTATTTATTTTGTAATTTAAAATCTTCTTTTTTAATATATCCTTTTTTAGAAAATGTAAGAAAATACATTACTAAAGAGAAAATAGAAGAAAATAGTGCTAAATAATAAATATATTGTGCAAAGTCTGGAAGTGGATTATTTACATCTATTGACATGTTCCAATATGAAATAAAGCAAGAACATACAATTGCTATAAAGAATAATACTGTAGCAAGTTTTCCAAACCATTTACTAGAAACTACAACATCTCTTCCATAAAGGAAAGAGGCACCTGCTATCATTACAGCTTCTTTAGCAATTACTATTGCTAAAATCCATACAGGAATTAACTCTTTAATCATTAAAGTAGCAAGTACTGAAATTTGAGTTAATTTATCTGCAAGCGGATCCATAAGTTTACCAAAGTCTGTTATAAAATTAAATTTTCTAGCTATTGCTCCATCTACAACATCTGTTATTCCAGAGATTATAAATAGTATAACTCCAACAATATATTGATTTATTGCTAGAAAATATATTATAAATGGAATTAATAAAAAACGTATTATTGTTAATATATTTGGTACATGTTTAAACATAAATTTCTCCTATTTTACTGTAAATTTTAATTTATTATCACTATTTTCAATTTCTACTAAAACTGTTTGACCATTTTTTAATTCGGATTTTAATATCATGTCAGAAAGTTCATCTTCTACATATCTTTGTATAGCTCTTCTTAAAGGTCTAGCTCCATATTTTATGTCAGTACCTTTATTAAGTAGCCATTTTTTAGCTTCAACATTTACTTCCATTGAGATATCTTTGTTAGCTAATGCTTTTTGAGTATCATATAACATTAAATCTGTTATTTGTAATAATTGTTCTGGTGTAAGCTGTTCAAATAGAACTATTTCATCTATTCTATTTAAAAACTCTGGTCTAAATGTTTCTTTTAAGCTTTCTAATATTTTATTTTTGCTAACAGAACTTCCTCCAAAACCAATTGAATTTGTATTTGTGTTAGAACCAGCATTTGATGTCATTATAATAATGGTGTTTTCAAAACTAATAGTGTTTCCCTGAGCATCTGTTAATCTTCCGTCATCTAAAACTTGAAGTAATATATTGAATATATCTGCATGAGCTTTTTCAATTTCATCAAATAATATAATAGAATATGGGTTTCTCTTAACTTTTTCTGTTAGTTGACCTGCGTCATCATATCCAACATATCCTGGAGGTGACCCTATTAGTTTTGATGATGAATGGCTCTCCATATATTCAGACATATCTAGTCTTATTATAGAATTTTCATTTCCAAACATTTCATATGCTAAAGATTTAGCAAGTTCTGTTTTACCAACACCGGTTGGTCCAACAAATATAAAAGAAGGTGGTCTTTTTGTACTTTTTAATCCAGCTCTATTTCTTCTTATAGCTCTTGCAACTGCGGCGACAGCTTCATCTTGACCAATAATTCTTTTATGTAAGTTTGACTCTAAATTTAATAGTTTTTGAGTTTCAGCCTCTGTAATTTTTGTAACTGGTATTTTAGTCCAATTTTCTATTACTTCTGCAATATCTTGTATGGTAAGGTTTTTTAGTTTAATTTTTTTATTAAGAGCTTCAATTTGTTCAGTTAAACTACACTCTTTTGCTTTTAACTCAGCAGCTTTCTTATAGTCTTCTGTAGAGTCTGCAAGTGCTGCTTCTTCCTTTTCTTCTTGTACAGAAGTTAATTGACTTTTTAAGACTTCTAATTGATATAACTCTTTATTATTTAAATTTATTCTAGAACATGCTTCATCTAAAATATCTATTGCTTTATCTGGTAAAAATCTATCATGAATATATTTTTCAGACATTTTAACAGCTTGTTCTATAACCTCATTTGAAATTTTAACCTTATGGAAGTCTTCGTAATATTTTTTAATTCCCTTTAAAATTTCAATTGCATCATCTACAGACGGTTCTTCTACAATAACTGGTTGAAATCTTCTTTCTAAAGCGCTATCTTTTTCTATATATTTTCTATATTCTTTTAAAGTAGTTGTTCCAATTAATTGAATTTCTCCATTAGAAAGAGATGGTTTTAAAATATTTGCAGCATTCATAGAATGTTCTGCATCTCCAGCACCAATAATATTATGTATTTCGTCTATAACTAAAATAATGTTTCCTAAATTTTTGCATTCATCAATTATAGACTTCATTCTTGCTTCAAATTGACCTCTAAATTGTGTACCTGCAATAACTGCTGTCATATCTAGTAAATATACTTCTTTACTTAACAATTTAGCAGGAACTTTTCCTTCAGCAATTTTTATTGCTAAGCCTTGTGCTATAGCTGTTTTACCAACACCAGGTTCACCAATTAAGCATGGGTTGTTTTTAGAACGTCGATTTAAAATTTGGATTATTCTTTGAATTTCTTTATTTCTACCAATAACAGCATCTAACTGACCGTTTTTGGCTTTATTTGTAAGGTTTGTTCCAAAAGTATCTAAAGCTTTTCTTTTTTTATTTTTCTTATCTACTTTAACTTTTTTTCTTTCATTAGAATTTGAAGAAACTTCTTCTTGTTGCTCATTATTATTTGCATCAGATGAACCAAACATATTAGAAAATATTGAACCTAGAGGAATTGCTCCAAAACTAGAAGCTTGATTATCTAAATTATCATCATCATTTGATTCTTCTGCAATTTTAGAAAGTGTATCAGGATTAATTTCAGCTAAATTCATATTTGCTGTCATATCTTTAAACATTTCCTCAAATTGGTTAGTCATGTCATTTAAGTCTTTTTCAGATAAATTTGCTTGTTTCATTAATGTATCAAATGGATTAATTCCCATTTTTTTAGCACATTCATAACAAAGACCATCTAATTCTTGCTTTCCTTCATTATTCTTTTTATTTATAAAAACTACTGCTGTATTCTTTTTACAGTTTGAACATAACATAATTAATTATTCTCCTAACTTATAACTCTATTTGTATTAAACATTTTAATACATTATAATAATATCGCAAAATTGCGATATAGTCAATTTAATTTGTATTTTTCAAAATAAAATGATATAATATAAATGTATTCTTAATATTTTAACACAAATTAGTATTAAATTACTAATATTAATAAATAATTAAATATTTTATTGAAAGGACGAAGGCAAAAATGAAAAAGCCAATAATATTATATATAATAATTACAATAATTTGCGTTATTGCATTAATAATGGGTATATATTATCAATTTTTTAAACAAGATACACAAGATGTAGGGACTCAAGGAAACATTTTACCAGATAAAAATGGAGAAGAAACAGAATTAACACAAGAAGAGTTAAAAGCAGAGTTTAGCGAATTATTTACAAATAAGTTAGACAAAAAAGGATTTAATACTGAAAATATAGAAAAAATAGATGCAAATAAAGATATAATATATCCAATTACAATGGTAAAAAATGAGGCATCTTATGAAATGGACTTAAATATACCAGTATTTAATATTACAGGAGACGCTCCAGCAGAATTTAATAATACAACACAACAAAGTTTTATAAATAAAGCAAACCAAATTATGACAGGAGAAAATACTAATTCACAAAATTCAGGAGATGTGAAACCAAATACAAATCAAAATACTAATAATGTTACAAACAACGAAAGTTCAAATAGCACAACAAATGAAACAGATACAATAACTATAGACACAACAGCTAATACTAGAGTTTTATATGATGTTAGTTATCAAGCATATATAAATGGAGATATATTGTCTGTAATAATTAAGTCTTCTTTAAAAGAAGGAAATAACCCACAAAGAGTAATGGTGCAAACATATAATTATAATTTAGCAACAAAACAATCTATAGAATTAACAGATATTATACAACCATATGGACTAACAGAAGATGAAATAAATTCAAAAATAAAACAAGTTACAGAAGAAGCAGTATCTCAAGAAGATGCTTTATCAAGTGCAGGATATGAAACATATAAAAGAGATTTAGCAAGTCCAATTTATCAAATAGAAAATATACACACATTTTTCTTGGGAAGCAATGGAGACTTATACATAATATTTGCATATGGAAATAATAATTATACATCAGAAATGGATATAATAAAAATGCAAACATATCCAGACATTGGAGAATAGAAATAAAAGTTATATATTACAATAAAAAATGGGGGAACTAGACAATAGTTCCTCCATTTACATGTATAACTTGACCAGTTACATATCTAGAATCATCAGAAGCTAAATACAAATATGCTGGTGCAATTTCAAATGGTTCGCCAGCCCTTTTTAAAGGTACATCTGTTCCAAAAATCTCAACTTGTTGCTCACTAAAACTAGAAGGAATAAGAGGAGTCCAGACAGGACCAGGTGCTACAGCGTTTACGCGAATTTTCATATCTGCTAGAGATAAAGAAAGTGACCTTGTAAAACTAACAATTGCACCTTTTGTTGAAGAATAATCTATTAAATCTTTTTTACCAGCAAAAGCTGTAATAGAAGCGGTATTTATAATGCTTGAATTTGCCATTAAATGTGGAAGGGTAGCTTTTGTTAAATAAAAGTATGAGTAGAAGTTACTTTCAAAAGTATTTATTAATTGAGCTGAAGTAATGTCTAAAATACTGTTTTGAGGAAATTGAACAGCACAATTATTTATCAAAATGTCAATTTTGCCGAAAGAATTTATAGTATTATCAACTACAAATTTTGAACATTTTTCATTTTTTAAATCACCTTCTATAATAATGCAACGTCTTCCTAATTCTTCTATTCGAGCTTTAGTATATTGGGCATCTTGTTTTTCATTTAAATATACAATAACAATATCTGCACCTTCTTTAGCAAATAAAATTGCGATTGCTCTTCCAATTCCACTATCTCCACCAGAGATAAGCACAACTTTATTTTTTAATTTGTTGGAAGGTATATAATCTGGATCTTCAAAAATTGGACCAGGGTTCATTAAATATTCCATACCAGGTTGCACATTTTGATGTTGAGCAGGAAATGTAATTGGAATTTTACAATTTTCATCTTTGTAACCAAGATATTTACGTTCAGGATACATGAAAAAACTCCTTTCTTAATTAATTGTAGTTTTAAAATTTTTTCAAAGGAAATATTAAATTTGGTTAGCAAATTTACTTATAAAACTATTAATTATATAAAATTATATCCAGTTTTTTTAAAAATATGCTTGTATATTAAAAGATTAAGATTTAATTTAACTTTTTTATATAAAAGAGAGAATATAAAATAAGAAGTGGAATAATACTAAGGTCAATTGAAAAGTTAAATGTAATTTTTGAATAATACTAAAATTTAGATTAAATTTACTAAACTTTGAATTTAATTTATATGTTTACAAAAAAATAAAAATTGGATATAATAGGAAAAAATAACAATGTAAGAGAGGTTTTTTAATGAAAATTGGTATTGCTTTGTCAGGTGGTGGAGTAAAAGGTGCCACACATATAGGGGTGTTAAAAGCACTAGAAGAAAATAATATAAAAATAGATGCGATAGCGGGCACAAGTATAGGAAGTGCTATAGCAGCTTTATATGCAATGGAATATAATACAGATGAGATTTTTAAGTTAATAAAGTATTTTGCAAAAAGTGTTTTAAAAGCAGATCCAAAATATTTATTAACAGGGGTTAGGTCTACAAGAAGTATATTTGGAACAGGATTTATTTCTGGCGAAGCAATAGAAGATGCAATAGATGAGTGTGCAAGACTAAAAGGTGTAAAATATTTAAAAGACTTAAAAATGCCAATAGCAATACCAACAGTAGACATAAAAGAAGGAAAAGAATATGTGTTTACAAATAGACAGATAGATAAGACAAAGAAAATAGCTAAAGTTGATGGGAAAGATGGAGAATATATTACTTTAGCAGAAGAAGGAAAAATACAATATATAACAGATATGGAAATAGGAAAGGCAGTACGAGCAAGTTGTAGTTACCCAGGAATTTTTTCTCCATTTGAATATGATAAATATAAATTTGTAGATGGTGGAGTTTTGGATAATATACCTGTAGAAGAACTAAAAAAATTAGGTGTAGATAAAAAAATAACAGTTACATTTCCACCAAATAAAGAAGAAAATCCTAGAAATGCTATAGATATATTTATGAGATGTATAGACATAGTGTTTGATGATAGAGATTCAGAAAGAATTATTAATAGTGATTATATATTAAAAGTAGATGTAGCAGAAGCTAGCGTATTTGATATAAAAAAATTAGAATTTTGTTATGATAGAGGTTATGTAGAGACAATTGAAAATATAGATAAAATAGAAAAAGCATTAATATAAAAAAGTTCTAAAATTTTAATGACAATATTAAAATTTTAGAACTTTTTTACTATTAGTTTATTACAAAAATAGTTACACTATTCACCTTTTATGTTAAGAAAACATAAAATATAGCAAATAAATAAGAAAATTTAATTTGAAAGGGTGAATATAATGTCTAGTTACATAATAGAAGGCGGTAAAAAATTAAGAGGAGAAGTAAGCGTTTCAGGATCAAAAAATGCATCTCTTCCGATTATTGCCTCAACAATTTTAAATGGAGGAACTACAAAGTTATATAACATACCAGACATAAGAGATACAAGAATTACTTTAGAAATATTAAAATATTTAGGATGTAAAGTAAAGAAAAGTCATGGCAAAATAGAAATTAATACTAAAAATATGTCAGATAAAGAGATACCAGAACATTTAATGAGTCAAATGAGGTCAACTGTTGTTTTAGCAGGTGCAATACTTGGCAGATTTAAAGAAGCAACGTTTTCATATCCTGGTGGATGTGATATTGGAGCAAGACCAATTGATTTGCATTTAAGTGCTTTTAAAAAAATGGGAATAAATATTGAGGAAAACTATGGATTTATTACATGTAAATGTGATAAAATAATAAGCGCAGATATTAACTTAGATTTTCCAAGTGTAGGCGCAACAGAAAATATTATTTTAGCTGCAACATTTGCAGAAGGAACAACCAAAATTACAAATGCCGCAATGGAGCCAGAAATAGTAGATTTAGCAAATTGCTTAAATAAAATGGGTGCAAAAATAGAAGGTGCAGGAACTAAAATAATAAAAATAACAGGTGTTAAAACTTTAAAAAATATTAGCTATACAGTTATGCCAGACAGAATAGAAGCAGGAACACTTCTTTGCATAGGAGCTGCTACAGGAGGAAATTTAAAATTAACAAATGTAAATGCAAACCATATTAGTCCTATTATTGCAAAATTAGAAGAATGTGGTTGTAATATAGAAGTGGAAAAAAATGAAATAATTCTAAATAGAACTAAAAAAATTAAAGCAGTAGATATAAAAACAATGCCATATCCAGGTTTCCCTACAGATATGCAGTCTATATTTGCTAGTATGCTTACAACTGCAAAAGGTACGTCTGTTGTTGTAGAAAACATATTTGAAAATAGATATAAATATACACAAGAACTTAATAAAATGGGAGCAAAAATTACAACAGAGGGAAAAACTGCAATTATAAAAGGTGTAAGAAAACTTTCAGCTGCAAAAGTTAAAAGTACAGACTTAAGAGGTGGAGCTGCAATGGTTTTAGCGGGGTTAGTGGCAGATGGAATTACAGAAGTAACAGATGTAGAGCATATATTAAGGGGTTATGAAGGGTTAGACAAAAAATTAAGAACATTAGGAGCAAATATTATTGTAAAAGAAGGTGAGTAAATGGCAAAACAAGCAAAAGAAAAAGAAAACTTAGATTTCTTTTATTTAGGAGAGAAAAAAGTAGAGCCAAACAAATCAAAAAATAAAAATGTAGTTAAATCTAAAAATGAGACAAAAACTGTATCTCCAAAAAAGAAATCTAAGAATAAAAAGAATGAGCCAATGGATTTAGACAACGAAATAATCATTGGCTTAAAAAGAATTGAGGACAAGCCAGTAAAAAAACAAAAAAGTACTAAAAAAAGAAACAGTAATATAAAAAGTCAAAACAGTAAAGATAAAAACAAAAGTAAAATTACAAAAAATAAGCCACGCAACTCTAATACAATAAAAGATAGAAAACAAACAAGTAATAAAAGCACTAATGTTAAAAACAATAAAAACGTAAGCAAGAATAACTTACGAGTTGAAGAAATAAATATTAGCGATAAATTATATGATGATGAACAAATAAAGGGATATGAGTCTCCAAAAGAAAAGGAAAAAAAGAAGAAAAAGAGAAAAAAGATTTTCAAAACAATAAAAATACTAATGATGATTTTTATTTTAATAGGAGGAGTAACATTTTTCCTATTATCTCCAATATTTAATATAAAAAATATAAATGTTAGTGGAAATAGTAAAATATCATCTGAGGAAATTTTAAGTTTGTCACAATTAAGGAAAGACGAAAATATTTTTAAAATAAATAAACAAGATACGAGAGAAAAAGTAAAGCAAAATGCATATATAGACACTGTAGAAATAAAAAGGACATTACCAGATGTAGTAACAATTGTTGTAACAGAAAGAACAGCTACATATCAAATAAGTTTTTCTAATATGTATATGTTAATTAATAACCAAGGATATATGTTAGAAACTACAGAATTAGATAAAAGTATGCCATTAATAGTTGGAGTTACAACAAAAAAGGAAGATATAAAGCCAGGTAATAGACTATGCTCAGATGATCTAGAAAAATTAGAAGATGTGTTAAGGATTTTGGAATCTGCAAAATCAAATAACTTAGACAAACTAATTAATAAAATAGATATAACTAATAAAGATGACTATGTAGTAGAAATGAAGAAAGAAAAGAAGATAGTTCATTTGGGAGATGTTACTAATTTAGCTTTAAAAATGTTATATGTTTCAGACATAATTAATAAGGAAAAAGACGAGGGAGAAATTTTTGTTAATACAGACTTAGAAAATAAAGGTGCAATATTTAGAAAGAAAGTTTAAAAGTATATAGTTTAAGGAGGAAAATTTTAAGTGAATTTAAATAGGAGAGTAATAGCAGCAGTTACATTAGGATTAGTTTGTTTTGTTTTGACTATAGCTATATTTGTGCAAGTAAAGACTACTAATACTTCAAATTCAACAGTTGCACAAACTATGGAAGAAAACGATTTAAGAGACCAAGTTTTAAGAATGAAAGAAAAATATGACAATGTTTATGAAGAATTAGGAAATGCAACTAAAAGATTGGAACAAATAAGAGTAGATGCAACAAAAGACGATAGTGAAGCTAAAGAAAAACAAAAAGAATTAAGTTTAAATAACATGTTGCTATGTCAAACAGATGTAACAGGAGAGGGCATTATAATAACATTAAAAGATGGAACAACAAATAGTTCTGACATATTATCATCTTCATTAATGGCAACAGATGTTATAGTACATAATTCGGATTTATTACAAGTTGTAAATGATTTAAAAAATGCAGGAGCAGAAGCTATATCAATAAATGGAGAGAGAATAGTTCAAACTTCTTCTATTACATGTGAAGGAATTATAATTAAAATAAATAATAAAAAATTAGGGTCTCCATATGTAATTAAAGCAATTGGATCGGCAGCCACTTTAGAAACATCATTAAATATACCAGGTGGATATTTAGAAAGAATGAAAGATGATGGAGTTATAGTAGATGTAAAAAAATCAGAAGGTTTAACAGTAAAAAAATACGAAGGAATTATAACAACTAAATATTTAAAAAATGATAATTAGTTCATACATAATATAAGGTATATATGCTAGAAAGGAATGAAATAGTTTGAATAAAGAAAAGATTAATAAAATAGTGTTATCTATTATAATTGCTCTAATTTGTGTTGTACTTATAGCAACAATTCTGGTACAATTTAAAACTGTAGAAGAAACAGACATAACAGCAATAGAAACAATGAGGGAAGCGGAATTAAGAACATCATTATCAGAATGGAAAAGCAAATATAATGAGGCGAGTGAACAATTAGAAGAAACTAATAATAGAATTTCCGAATATGAGCAAAAAGCTAATGACGAACAAGAAACTAAGAACTTAGTTGAAAGCGAGCTTAAACAAACTAATATGATTTTAGGGAAAACTAATGTAAAAGGACCAGGTGTAATTGTTACTGTAGAAGATGGAGAAAGTGAAGTACAAGCTTCTTATCTAGTAGATTTGGTAAATGAACTTAAATATGCAGGAGCAGAAGCTATATCAATAAATGGTTCTAGAATAATAAATACTTCAGAAATAGCAGAAATTAATAATTCATATATCATTGTAAATGGGGCAAAGAGGATTGCATCACCATATGAGGTAAAAGCAATAGGAGATCAAACATATTTAACAAGTATACTTAGTTTAAAAGATAGTGGTTTTATAGATAAATATACAAGTGGTGGATTAATAGTAAGATTAGAACAAAAAAGAGAAGTACAAATTCCAAAATATGATGGAGAAATGAAATTTAATTATGCTTACGAAAAGGAGGAGAAGGAATAATGGTTTTAATAGCAATTGTAGTTGGATGCTTGGTTGGAGCATTAATAGGAATATATGCACCTATTATACCTTATACATATTCTGGATATTTAGCAATAGCTATAATAGCCGCATTAGATTCTGTTTTTGGAGGAATTAATTCTTTATTAAAGAAAAACTTTGATTTAAAAATATTTGTAACAGGATTTTTCGGAAATGCAATACTTTCAATTTTATTAACAATTCTAGGACAAAAATTAAATGTGGATATATATTTGGCAGCAATAGTTGTATTTGTAGGAAGAATGTTTAATAATTTAGCAAGTATAAGGAGATATTATTTGGAAAAATGGACGAATAGAAAAAATGCAAAAAAAGAAGTAGAAACTACAAATGTATCGGAACAAACTAGAGACAAGGAAAAGCAAGAATAGTATATAAAATATGTTACAGAAGTTTTACGAAAATATTACAAAAATACGACAAATCCTATTGACTTTTTTAGAAAAATGTAATATTCTTAGACAAGTATTAACATTAGAAAAGAATTTGTAATAAGAGGACGAAAAAATGGAGGAATGAGTCTTGGCAGTAGGAGATATAATTGTAGGAATGGACATTGGCACCTCAAAAGTAAGCTTAGTAATAGGTGAAGTTAACAGCTTTAACCAAGTCGAGACATTATATACAGGTACACAAAAATGTAGTGGAATAAAAAAAGGCAAAATAATAAGCGAAGAAGAAATAATGTTATCTATTAGTAAGCTTGTAAAAGATGCAGAAACAGAACTAAACTTTGGAATAAATTCTGCTTATGTTACTATACCAGGTAAGTATGTTACAATTGTACAAAATACTATTACTAAAGATGCAAAAGATAAATATGCGGGTATCTCCGCAAAAGATGTATCATCTTCTATCATGCAAGTTAAAGATATAACAATACCAGAAGGCATGCAACTAATTGATATTGTAGAAGATGAATTTATTTTAGATAATGGGAAAGTAGTACAAGATCCAATTGGAAGCTTAAGTGCATCATTTACATTAAATGCTCAGGTAATATTAGCAGATAAAGAATATATAAGAAAAATAGCCAACATATTTAAAAAAATAGACATAGATATAGATGGATTAATACCAGTTAGCTTAGCAGAAAGAAATCTAATATTAGATGCTAATGAATTAACAGACAATGTTTTATTAATTGATATAGGAGCTGGAAATACAGAACTTGGAGTATTCGAAGGTAATGATTTTATATATACAAATACAATTCCATTAGGTGGAGACAACATTACAAACGACATATCTATAGTACTTGGTATTTCAGAAGAAGAAGCAGAGAGACTAAAAAAGCAATATAGTTTAGCTATGAAGTCATATATAGACAATGATAATGAAATATTATTGACTACATATAAAGATGATTCTAAAAAAGTTATAAAAAGTTCTGAATTAATAGAAATAATTGAAGCAAGAATAGAAGAGATATTTTCATTAGTAAATAAAGATATAACTACAAAAGGAATTAAATCTAGAATAAATAATGTAGTACTTACAGGACAAGGTATTACAACAATAAGCAAAAGTGATGTTGCAGGAAAGATTATATTAAATATACCTGTAAAAGTTGCAACAGGAAGACTAGTAAGTACAATAAAACCAGAATATAGAACAGCATATTCTTTAGTAAGATATATTGCTTCTAAACCATTTGTGAGAACTGTATCAAGCAGTATAGATACAGACTCAAAAGAAAATATATTTAAAAATATTGCTGAAAGAATAAAAGAATTCTTTTATAGTTAAATTTAGTTATTAATTTTAAAAAATATATAGTATTAAAGAGGAGGAATAGACTTTATGTTGATGGATAATAACAATATGGATGATAATACAATGCTAGATGGAACAGCAACCATTAAAGTTATAGGTGTAGGTGGAGCTGGAAATAATGCAGTAAACAGAATGGTTGATTCTGGAATTAAAGGAGTAGAATTTACTGCAGTAAATACAGATAGACAAACACTATTAGTTTCAAAAGCTGCAACAAAAATACAAATAGGAGAAAAAATAACAAGAGGTTTAGGAGCTGGAGCAAACCCAGATATAGGAGCACAAGCTGCAGAAGAAAGTAAAGCTGAAATAGCGGAGGCGTTACGTGGAGCAGATATGGTATTTGTTACTGCTGGAATGGGCGGAGGAACAGGTACAGGTGCAGCACCAATAGTAGCTGCAGCAGCAAAAGAAATGGGAATATTAACAATAGGAGTTGTTACAAAACCATTTACATTTGAAGGGAAAAAGAGATTATCTCAAGCAGAAAGAGGAATAGAGAGCTTAAAAGGTAAAGTAGATACATTAGTTGTTATACCAAACGACAAATTACTACAAATTATAGATAGAAAAACATCAATAATAGAAGCTTTCAAAATGGCAGATGATGTATTAAGACAAGGTGTACAAGGTATATCTGACTTAATAGCAATTCCTGGATTAGTAAACTTAGACTTTGCAGATGTTAAAACAATAATGTTAAATACAGGAATGGCACATATGGGTATTGGTAGAGCATCTGGAGAAAATAGAGCAGAAGATGCAGCAAAACAAGCAATTCAAAGCCCATTACTAGAAACATCTATAGAAGGTGCAAGAGGAGTTATTATTAATATTACAGGTGGAACTAACCTAGGATTACATGAAGTAAACACAGCAGCAGAATTAATTCAACGCAGTGTAGACCCAGAAGCAAATATAATCTTTGGTGCAGTTATAGACGAAAGTTTAGATGAAGATATTTTAGTAACTGTTATTGCAACAGGATTTGAAAATGATAGAAATCCATTATCTTCAGGAACACCAGTAGGAGACATAATAGATAAAGCCTGGGACAGAAAATTAAATTCAATCCCTATGTCAACAGATAGCTCAAATTCATCAGACAATTTAGATATTCCATCTTTTTTAAGAAAAAATAAGGGAATGAACAAATAATTTGTAATAAATTAAATTATAAAATGAAATACAAAAAGAAATAATCAAAATTTGTTGATTATTTCTTTTTTTTATGCCTATAAAACGACAGCTTTTTAAGAGTACAGGTTGTAAAATAAATATAGTTTTTTACATTATAAAATTATTTATATAGTAATAATATATAAATAAATATTAAAAATATATATTTATAAAAGAACAATAAAAAGCTTTAAAATTTAAGTACAAAAAATAAATATATATCATTTGTAAATTTTTATAATAAAATTTATAGATAATAATACAAACAAGAGGGGAGTTATTTGACAGTATACTTAGATGTTATTTTAATAGAAAACTTGTGCATGAACTATATAATCCTTTTTGCAACAGGTTATATTATGAAACTAAAAATGAAACAATTAAGAATAATAATATCAAGTTTAATTGGTGGAATATATGCAATAATTTCCTACATTAATATTATTCCGATTTATTCTACTCTAATAGCAAAAATAATATTATCAATTTCAATGATTTATATTGCCTATTTTCCAAAAAATATAAAACTTTGCTTTAAAGAATTAGTACTATTTTATGTTGTTTCATTTGTTTTTGGAGGCTGTGCATTTGCACTTTTGTATATTATAAAGCCACAAAATATTTTAATAAAAAATGGTGTATATATAGGAACATATCCTATAAAAGTTGCAATAATAGGAGCATTAGTAGGCTTTATTTTAACATATTTAGCATTTAAACTAATAAAAGGAAAAATAACAAATAAAAACGTTATTTATGAAGTTACAATATTTTTTAAAGACAAACAAGAGAATGTAACAGCAATGTTAGATACAGGAAATTTATTAAAAGACCCAATAAGCCAGATGCCAGTTATATTAGTACAAAAAGATAAATTAAGTAACATAATTCCTAAAAATATAATAGATAATTTAGAAAACATATTAGGAGGTGATGAAAGTTTACAAATAACTGAAACAGAAAGAAACGAATATTTTTCTAAATTAAAAATAATCCCATTTAAATCAATTGGAAAACAAAATGGAATGTTAATTGGATTAAAAATAGACAAAATACAAATAGATATAAATGATAATACAGAAGAAATAAAAAATGTAATAGTAGGTATTTATAATGGAAAGTTTTCAAGAAACGAAAAATATTCAGCTTTAATAGGACTAGACATACTAGAAAGGGGGAATGAAAATGAATTTGCTACAAATACTAAGGTCTAGTATAAATGCAATATATGCTAAGTACTTAAAAAATGAGGATATAGATAATTTGCCTATATATTACATAGGTGGAAGTCAGACACTTCCGCCACCACTGTCTCCAGAAGAAGAGGAAGAAACATTACAAAAAATAGCAGCAGGGCAAGAAGAACTAAGACAAGTTTTAGTAGAAAGAAATTTAAGACTGGTAGTTTACATAGCTAAAAAGTTTGAAAATACGGGAATTGGTATAGAAGATTTAATTTCAATTGGAACAATAGGTTTAATGAAAGCAATAAATACATTTAATGTAAATAAAAATATAAAACTTGCAACATATGCTTCTAGATGCATAGAAAACGAAATCTTAATGTATTTAAGAAGGAGTAATAAAATAAAAGGAGAAATTTCGATAGATGAACCATTAAATCAAGATGGAGATGGAAACGAATTATTACTTTCAGATATATTAGGAACAGAAGAAGATATCACATCTAGAAGAATTGAAGATGAAGTGGATAAAGCATTACTAAAAATTTCAATAGAGAAATTAAGCAAAAGAGAAAGAAATATAATGGAACTTAGATTTGGATTTTCTAATGGAGAAGAAAAGACACAAAAAGAAGTTGCAGATATGCTTGGAATATCACAAAGTTATATATCGAGATTAGAAAAGAAAATAATAAATAAAATGAAAAAAGAAATAATGAGCAAAACAGGATAAAAATTAATTGTATAAATAATTAAAAAGAAAAGTAAAATTGATAAAACAGATAGAAAAGTATAAAAATGGAATAATGAAGAAAACGGATTGAAAGAAGAAATTCAAAAATAATTTTATAAATAAACTTGTCGAAAAAGAAAAATGAATAAGTGTATAAAACTTATCCTTTTGAAAATAATAGAAGTAACAATTATTTTCAAAAGGAGTTTTATATGAATAAAGTTGAGATATCAGGAGTAAATACTTCTAAGTTACCACTTCTAACAGCAGAAGAAAAAGTAGAGCTCTTGAAAAAAGTTCAGCAAGGAGACAAAATAGCAAGAGAAACATTTATTAATGGAAATTTAAGACTGGTATTAAGTATAATAAAAAGATTTTATGCAAGAGGAGAAAATTTAGACGATTTATTTCAAGTTGGCTGTGTGGGTTTAATAAAGGCAATGGATAATTTTGATATGGAGCAAAATGTTCAATTTTCTACTTACGCAGTACCTATGATTATAGGTGAAATAAAAAGATATTTAAGAGATAATAATTCTATAAGGGTAAGCAGGTCTGTTAGAGAAATTGCTTATAAAGCATTAGCAATACAAGATAGAATAAGAAAAGAAGAAAATAGAGATGCAAGGATAGAAGAAATAGCAAAAGAACTAAAAATAAATAAAGAAGAAATAGCAATGAGTTTAGATGCAATACAAGAACCAATTTCATTGCAAGAACCAGCATATATGGATTCAAATGATACTATAAATGTAATGGACCAAATAAGTGATAAGAAAAACACAGACGAAATGTGGACCGAAAGCTTAACAATAGCACAATTGATGAGAAATTTAAATGAAAAGGAAAAATCTATAATAAGTAAAAGATATTTTGAAGGAAGAACACAAATGGAAATAGCAGACGAAATTGGAATATCACAAGCACAAGTATCAAGATTAGAAAAAGATGCAATAAAACATATGAGAAGGCTTTATAAATAATTTAGATAAAAACAATAAATGAGTTTAATAATAAAATGCACTTAAGATATTTTTTAATATCAGGTGCATTTTTGTTAAATTATATTTTATTAATTAAAGTGCAATTTAACATTAAAGTAGGAATATTTGCTGCACTAGCAGTTTCACCGTAGTATTAATTAGAGTATAATTTGATTCAAATGGGGCTTTATATATAATATAGAAAACTATTACAGATGTTTATATGAAACATCTGTAAATTTAAGTATTAATATAATACGAAACGAATATAATTAAATATGGAATAATATATATGTAGGAGGATTGAAGCTTGGATAGTAAAGGTATGGACTTTAAACATAAAGAAGTTATAAATATAAAAGACGGAAAAAGACTTGGCTATGTACAAGATGTATGTGCTGACTTAGGAAGCGGATCAATAACTGCAATTATAGTACCAGGTAATAGCAAAATATTTGGAATATTTAATTCTGGAAATGATATAACTATAGAATGGAATAAAATTAAATGTATAGGAGAAGATGTAATATTAGTAGAAATATAACTTAAATAATTGATTAATATGAAAAGAAAGTGAACTTGGTTATTAAAGTAAATAAATTTTAAACTTAATATATAGAAAAAAATTACGGTAAATTGTAAAAGTAAAATATAGTTTGTAAAACTAACATCTATTGTAATATTAATATGGAAAAAATTACTTAAAAAAAGTTATTAAAAACACTTGAAAATAGATTGGAAAAATGCTACAATAAGAATGTACCAAATGAAAGAAAAATTCTTACATAAAAAATCGACAAAAAAATTAAAAAAATAATAAAAAAAGTATTGACTTTATATCCTTCATATGGTATTATAATTCAAGTGCTACAAATGAATAAAATATTTATAGAAAATTTATAAATTAGTAAGAAATAACTTAACAAAATCACAACTATACTAGTTTATTATTTTTCTCACAAAAAAGTATTGACAAATAATATTTTTAGTAGTACAATATCAAACATCGGTCACTCAAATGACCAAATAAAGTACATTGAAAAGTAAACAATAAACCTTTGAGAGAACCAATAAAGGATAG